>Ga0233431_1000063_pt1 | contig 242291 bp, 304 predicted proteins | sample SI_118_April2016_FD_179867 | JGI IMG/M metagenome (GOLD analysis project Ga0233431, IMG submission 179867) | Seawater microbial communities from Saanich Inlet, British Columbia, Canada - SI_118_April2016_200_MG | ecosystem: Environmental > Aquatic > Marine > Inlet | place: Canada: British... | reverse complement strand
AAATCTCGGTGGGGGCGTTTATTTACTAATTACATCGAGTTTTGAACGAGCAGAGGAAAATCTCGGTGGGGGCGTTTATTTACTAATTACATCGAGTTTTGAACGAGCAGAGGAAAATCTCGGTGGGGGCGTTTATTTACTAATTACATCGAGTTTTGAACGAGCAGAGGAAAATCTCGGTGGGGGCGTTTATTTAAATCAAAAAATAAAACTTAACCCCTTCATCCCTTATACTAACATTAAAATAACTACCAACCTCACCAACCGAAACCTCAAACTCATTAAACTCACCCTTAAAACAATCCTCAATCTTAACAACCTCACGAACAGAAGAACAGTCTTTTATAACTCTGTCAAGTTCTCTAAATCCAATAATACCTTGATCTACAAAATTAAATTCGTAAGAAATATTTGAGACATGATTAAGTGCATAGCCAGGAGATTCCGAACTAAATTCCACATCTTTAAGCACAACACTAAATAAATCATTTTCTAAATTAGCCTCAACCACCCCATCCTGCTTATTCGAGAACTTTAACAAAAACAAATCTTTAAACTTAACATCTAAACCACTTCTTAAAAAATCATATATAACTATATTATTATGCAATCTATCCGCATTAATATAATTTTCCTCATATTCTGTTATTTCCAAATACGTTTCAATAAAAACCTCACGAGCTACACCCGCCATATGAAACTCATAAGAATCCATCTCTAAATACGCACCTTTCTCAAAATTAACTTCTAATACATCCTCTTTTGCATTAGAACTAGTAACTGCAAAACTATAAAGTGCCGCAGCACAAACAGTAACAACCAAAAAAACCAAAATAGTTGTAGCTAAATCCCCACGTTTATTTTTCATCACAACTACCCCCTATATGTTTACCAGAATATAATTCAAAATTAAAACTTTTACCATTTTCATTAAAAGTTATAAGAGACCGAATAAGACTTTTGTCATCCACTATATCTCTATAATAAGAATAGCTATTTCCCATAAGTTTACCATTAAAATAAACCCTACTAAACAAGGGAAAATCAACAAAATAAGTATAACACTCATCATTTAATTCTTCCCCAAAAATATCCATCACTCTATTCTCTTGCGCTATCATTTTCTCCTGCACTTCATTAACTTTCGCACCAACAAAAACTTGTTCTAATATTTCTCTTCTTCTAAGTAAGGTAACCTGCCCTAACTGATTCAAGTTATCAATATTAAATTTTGTATATACATCATCTTCCAAATAAACTTCCATAGACTCTACCACTGCATCCCTAAGTTTAACATTCTCTCCAAAAAACTCAACTTCAGAATTTAATAAAACAACAGCTCTCCTTTGACCCTCTAGGTCAACAACACTAAAATCAGTACTTCCAACTCCAGACTTAAAGCTTTTACCCTTTATTGCTAATCCTCCAACTCCAATTAAATATAACAAAAGAACAAAAAATATTATAGTAAACGCCACCATCCAAGTAACTGTTGACCCCAATTGCGCTCTCTTATTCCCAACCATTTTACAACAACGGCAATTTTCTACCCTTCTGACTAGAAACTGCAATTACCTCCACATTTAATTTTTTCTGACCCTTATTTTCGTAAAACAAAAAACTCTCACTTTTTATCACGCACTCCGGAAAATCCTTTGTAGAAATACCCCTTCCAACCAAACACTCACTCTTTAAACTAACAACTTTTGAACTACTATTAAAAAGACTCACACCAGAATTAGACACATTAACCTCTAAGTAGTATGAAGAACCGACTTCATTAAACATCTTTTCATTTATCGCGCATTCTTTATATATATCAAAGTCATCTAAAAAAATATCACTTCTCAAATATCCATTATTATTCAAACAATCATACACCTTATTCGCTAAAACTTCTGACTCTAATTTTTGAACATCCAAATCAGCAGAATAAAACATAAAAACACCTAGTGCAATTCCCGCTCCAACCATAGCTAAAACCAAGAACCACCAAACAGAAAGAACTCCTTCACTTCCAGATTTATTCATCCCCCAACGCTTCAACTCTAAATTACACCAGGAGGTGTTATATTTTTTATTCATTTTCGTAATTGCTTAAAATTAAGCGTAAACCTCCCCATTGTTTTCCGTATCATCCAAACTTGCCAAACCAGGAAGCCTAGTTATAAGTTTAGCATAAATTTCATCTGCACTTCCTTGAATTTCTGCAATCTCCATTAAGTTACTTAATTGTTCTTGAGTTAATTTATGGTCATTTGGCAAATCATCTTCCATCAAAAAAGCATCTAGGACATTTCCAGCTTTTTCAGAAGTGTCAATAATTTCACAATTTGGAGAAGTTTCATCAAGCCACCATCTAGCAACTTCAGAAAGCCTTGGATCAATTTCAGCATTTTTAGCAACATAACTTCCAGCAGTAATCAATCCAACTAAATGATTAAACTCTTCCCCTAAAAGAAATTCATTCAATGCAGATACCTTTTCTTCATATTCTTTATTTGAGACAAGCTTATTATAATAAGGATTATTTTCAAAAATATAATCTTTAAAATCTATCGGAGCTGTTGACCTTCCAAGCTTACTTCTATATCTTGATAAGGGCTTGGCATTATTCCCATATTTTTCAAAACACTCCATCCCTTTTTCAGTCCCACTAAATTCCAAACACTTAAGTCTTTCTCCCTTCATCAACTCCTTAATTAAAGATTCTATATCTTTGATTAACAAATCTCTTCTATCATAAATTTCCCCGAAATTTTTATCCTCAGAGTCTAAGCTTTCTAAAACTTGCTTAGAAGAAAAAAAACCAAAAATATTATTAAAAGAAGAAGTTTCTTGAATTGAATGGAGCCCCTCATGCAAAAGTATTTCTTCAACAAATTCCTTTAAAAAATCAATAGATGGATTAATCCAAATTCTATTTTGAGGATCATCAAGTTTAACAAATCCAAAAGATCCTGTTGATTTTGCATTTTTTTCCCATTCTCCACAATCATAAATCACAGAAACACAAAAATCTCCATCAACATTCAGATTTGGCCAACCAGGATTATTTAACTCCCTATATTCCGCCTTCTTCTCAAAAATTTCAGAAATTTCAGCACTATCAAGATTCTCACATTTTTCATCATACAACTCGGTCATAGCTTCCCAATAGCAAAGTTTATCGGGAATTTCTAAATCTATTTTTCTTTGATCTAAATTTTCTTCACAATTAGATATTTGTTTAAATGCCGAAGATCCCTCGAATAAAATAATATCAGACGCCTTATCATATGCAGTCATTTCCGTAGGATCATTCTTGGCCTTCCCAATTTTTAAAATTAAATCACTCCCAACAATTTCAAAATTAAGTTCGCAATCAGAAAAATGTTTATAGGCATATCCACCTCTACTTGAGACTCTAACCACAACTTCATTATTATTAGAATTAAGTCTAAAAACATCCTCTAATTCATAATTATTTTTTTCGAGCACATCATCCAAATTAGAAATATCCATAGCAATCTCACTATTACATCTAGCGCCATCAACTAAAAGTGCAATTTTTTTCGCATATAATTCCTCATAAACACCAGCCCCAGTAGACTGTTTTACAACAAAATATAAAAGCATCCCAAAAAAAAGTAAATTCAAAATAATAAAAACAATCACCGGACCAAGAACATTGGCACTACCTTTTTTATTAAATATCATTTTCATTTTATGTTTATGTTTATGTTTATGCTATGGACTCAATATATCCACAATAATTCCTTAAATTCTCAACATTATATGGAATAGCCCGAACAACACTACACCCCTCTCCCTCTCCCAAGGAAACATCTCCACAATATCCTGCTATAATCTCTCTATTATTATAAACGTTGTAGGCCTGAACACCCCCTCCAACAATAGCAACAATACCTGCCACAACCCCCCCAACAACACCAACACCTTTAACCTTACCTATGGCCTTCATGGTTAAAAAACTAACCCCACTAGCCTTAGCTGCAACACCTACCCCAAAAACAGCAAGAACATCTTTTTTCGCTAACTCATACCACCCATCCTCATCATCGGCTTGCATAAAAATAATTGCAACTTCAGAAGCAAGTTCTTCACCAGGAGTATCTCCAATTAAATCATTTGCAACTGTAACCCCAGAAGAATCTCCACTAAAAAATTCATAATAAGAAATATCTTTCCCAGGAACCTTGTGTCTAAACATATAATCTATTACATCAACTTCCTCAACATTTACTCCACCAATAGCATTCTCATTTATTGCTATTCTAGAACATATAACACAAGTAGATGTTATTTCCGAAACCTTAAATTCAGTCGGGATATCTGTGGAAAAAACATCAGCCTTTCCTTCCCCCATCATTGTCCAACAATTAACCATCTCTTGAGCCACTTCCTTTTCTATGTCTTTTTCATCATCAACATCTTCTATATTAAGCACATTTTTCGCCCCCGCAAACTCCCCACAATCTCCTCCTAAACATATTTTTTTGGTTTTACATTGCAATGGTGTGCCAGCAACACTTCCAATAACAGCACTAACAGTAGCCCTAGCAACAACTGACTCATGGCAAACAGTCTCATCAATTTGCTTTGGAAACGCAATACTAGAATAAACCCACAAAATAATTACAAAAGCTACTATAAGTAAAATAAATCCTACAATCTGCCCAGTCATAAGTTCACCTTTTTTCATTTAGACTCCAGAAATTTTATCAATCAAAAGTTTAATTCCATAGGCCCCAATAGCAAATACTATTATAACAAGTAACGCCTTCACTAAATTGCTCATCTGACCACCCCTATTCATAAAAAAAATACGAAAACTTTCTTAATAAAAGTTCCCCTTAAGTATCCGCGAAAGGAGGATGCCTTCGCAAAGGTTCTAGTGCCCAGATGGGTATCCAAAAGACGCCCCAATGTATCGACATGGGAGGATATTCGAAGACACTAAATCTAATTTCTTAATCCAGTACGAATTATAAAATTCTTCACATACGCTCCATCAGGATTTTCAATAATTAAAGTTGGCCATTCTGGAAGATTATCTCTGTCAACATCACCATCAATACCTGCATCAAACTCATCTAAAACAGGCAAGGTGGACCTACTACCACTATACCCTTCGCCATTTATCATGTAAAGCCTTATAGGATATGGATAATCTTTGAAATAATTCTGAATATTTTTTTCCAACTCCTTTTTTTCATCGCTATTTTTTCTACGAACTGGTATAGACTTAGCATTATAATAAACCCTGAACTGTTCTTCAATGGTTAATTCCCCTTTATCTAAAAAAATAGATTTTGAATCTAAAAAATTATCATAAAGTTCTTTATCTTCACCAGTTAACCTTGAAGGCTTAAAATTAAGATTAATTAAATTTTCCTCAACACTTATCAGAATTTCTTCTATAGTTCCCACCCTGTAATATGGCAATGTCTCAAAAGAAAGAGTTTCTCTCACCTCTAAAATCTTAACCTCTTTTTTCATTTCTTCACAAACCCCAGCAACAGAACCACCGCAGTTTTCAACATCATCATCTTCACAAATACACAATTCCCTTCCTCTTCCCATAAAATACCATCCCGATGGACCAACTATCAAAACTTTCCCAATCTCCCCATCATCTAAAGCTCCAGCCACTCTAATTATTTCTTCCAAAGTAGCATCCGCCTGCTTTACCTCTGTACTATCAACAAACATAAAAAACAAACCTCCAGCAAGTAAAAGTAATACAGCTACAGACATAAGTGAAAAAATCAATTTAACAGTCTCTTCGCCTAAAAGCTGACCTTCACCTCGTTTATTTTTAATTATCAACTTCATCTAAAGCACCTCTTAATATCTCATAATCACTTCCGGAAAATATTAAATTGACTTTATAAAAATATCTCCGATCAGCCTCCCTCGGAAATATTCCCAACTCCTCATCAAAATACCTACGATCAGCAATTATCTCGATTCCTTCATCTAGCTCTCCCAAACGGTCCCCATCTATCCAAACACTCCTATCAGAATCTACAATTATATCAGGATAATTATTACCAAAACCATCAGAATAAATAACTAAATACCCACTCTTCTCCTCTAATACCAACTTTTTAGCCAGTAATGCATCAAGAAAATAATGCCTATCCAAACCCATAAACTTTTTAGAAATATTATTAATAAATATTCTACCCTCTGGCAAATACTCATTCTTCTCTATTGTATAATTACCAAAACTACCATCCACTATCTCAACAAATTTTGCATCTTGGCACCCAACACTTTCATAACAATATTTACCCTGCCCACACATACCTACACTCTCTTCATAACTTCCATCATCATTAACCTCACCTTTTATTAAACAAAGACATTCACCTTCGCCGATAACAAGTTTATCTAAATTGATTACACAATACTTATCTATAAATTCGGTACGTTTACAAATATACGCCTTATTAATCTTAGATAAATGAAGCATCTTAAAATATTCCTTATCGGCTCCATCTTCAATACCATTAGCCAAATATTCTTCATCTATTTTAAAAACATCATTCTGAATTGTCCCAACCTTATAGGAACTAGCATAACGACCATTAGGAATCCAGTCCCACCCAGTATCTCCAGAATAAAAATGAACTTCAAAATTTCCTGAATCTCTAGGAATATATAAATCAACATCTTTTAGGTTAGCACAATCACCCCCAAAACAAAACTTTATTTTTCTCTCATTGGAATTAAAAACAAGATTACCTCTTTCCACCTCTTCAGACTTAATTATAGCAATTTGCTCCCACCCATTTCCGCAAGCTATACTGGTATCCACCCCATCAATTATTTCAACCGGAACTTCTTCATGCTCTGGAGTTTTATAACTAGGAATAGCATTTTTCAAATACCTGTTTATATCTGCATTATAAAACCAAAGTATCACAGCAACTACTACCATTATTACAATAATCAATTTCACCAATTTCTCCATTGCTAACATATTTTTTATCCCCTAAGTCTAAGTAAGTTTTTTACGTAATCAATTGCCCCAAGCCCAGCATTTCTCCAATGCATGAACCCAACAAGTGCAATAGAAAGTATAACTATAGCGATAATCACCCACCCAATTATATCACTTTCAATTCCAAGTTTCCCCCAACGCCTCAGCGTGGGAGGACGCCCGGAGGTGTTACAACATCTCTTTCTCATAGTTGGTAAAACAAACTCATACTTAAAAACATTATCTTTACGTCAAATTCCCAAGAACAATATTACTCAAGAAGAACAATGAGAATGAAGCTATCATTGCAGTTATAAAATATAAAAGTATTCCACTAAGTAAATTCTTCCCAGTTTTATTCGTCTGCTCTAACTTATCATCTCCCGCATCAATAATAACTAACGACCGAGTTAAAATAAAAATTATCTGTATTAAATAAATTCCAACAACTATCTGTAAAAAATACGGAGGTATCATCTGTTCATACTGAAACAATTGTAATAAATCTCCAAGCTGTCCTCCAAATCCTCCAACATCTTCACCACTAAGTAAATCACTCTCTCCAAGCTTAACCAAAATAGCCGTAATCATTGAAGCCAAACCAACCACAATACCCGAAAGAAGCGGAGCAAGAAAAGTCATATTACTCTTCATGTCTGAAATAATCTCAGCAAGCATATCTCTAAGCCTAGAACTAATTTTATGCATATTTTTAATATATTCAGAAATACTCATAAGTGAAATTGCCGCAACACGAAGTCCTTTTTTCGATGATTCAATCAAAACCCTCATACTTGTAGAAATCAAGTCCGAAGGATAATACGAAAGAGCTCCTCGTGTTTTATCAAAAATAGCACCCTCTACCCCCATCCCCATCTGACGAACATTATAATCAACCCTTCTAAAAAAATCTTCAGTAACTAAGCCCTTAGACGATTGTGCAACTTTTCCAAAGACCAATTCAGGAGGGACACCATTGCCAATTCTATTTCCCAACTGAAAAAGAGAATTATTAAACTCTTTTTCTAATTTCCTAGTCTTATTTCTTTCTTTGATTATTTCCCTAGTTCGTCCGCTAAAAGAAAGAAAGAAAAATAACGCAATACCTAACGGAAAAAACATACCAAGAACAAGAGCTCCAAATCCAAATGGCCCAACAGTCCCAAGTGCTTCATGAATTGTATACCCAAAAAAACTCTCCGCCCCAAAAACACCAAGCCCCAACTGCTCAAAAGTATAATCTGTTTCCAATCCCAAAAGCCCAGGAATAGGAGTATACCCAAATATAACCGGCAAAAGTCCAATTAAAACTAACGGAAAACAAAGTAAAAATGCGTTAAAATACGGCCCACTACTTTTATACTTACCATAAAGCGGATTTCTCTCAAGTAACGTCGTCTCACCATGTCCACCCGGACGTAAAAGTAAAACCTTATCTGTCATATAAAAAACAAGTATCGGAATAATTATATTAAACAAAAACAGAACATGGTACCAACGAATTATATCTCCAACCATCGCAGACGCTAAGGGCAAAAGCGCCAACCCCAAAGTCGGAAGAACAACCCCAAGCATATAAACATTAGTCAAAGGACTTCTAACATCATGAGTAAATTTAAGCATCTTATCATACACCCCATCCAAAACTACCTGCAACGACTTCTCCAATGTGGCAATACGCCTAGAATTATCAGGCTCAAACAAACTGCTCTGTATTAAATGAAACCCTTCAATAAATTCACTACTATAATCTCTCCATATCTCCAAATAATTATCCAAACTCTCATTAATTGAACTAAATCGTCCAACCTCAACATCATAGAAAACTTTTCGCAAATCTAAACTCAACGGATATTCCAAATGTTTAGCCGCAAAAGAAATAGCTCTCTCTAAGTTAGGAGTATGTCTCATATAAACAACCACATACAGAATTGCCGGAACCATCTGACTCGAAGCCTTAAGTCTCCATTTATTTGCAAGTCTCGTAGGATAAGAATTAACTAAATAAAAAACAGATACAGCAAGAGCGACCGATAAAACAAAAAATGTTGTAGGAAAAGACGCTAAACCTTCCCCAATAAGCATAACCGCAACAGAAACAAGTATCCCAATAAAGAATATAAAAAGAAAAGCCATAATTCCGAGTGTCAAAGCCTGCCACGGCTCAATATTCAAATGAGCAATTTTAATATATTTCGCAACTTTCTCCTCATCTTTTTTAGAAGGCTTCAGTTTTATAAAACTCCCAAGCGAATGACACCATCTCTCATATCTAGATAGTTCAGGGCTCATATCATCACGAAACTGCATATAATCACGACTATACGACTCCCCTATTCCGGATTCATCACCCATCTCACTAGAAATCTTACTCTCATACTTATCTAAGACATCCCTTACGCTCATTCTATCACTCATTTTAAATTGTTAACACCTAACTAGAAAAAAGAAATCATATTAATAAATATACCCCCTAAGTACAAATGGGAGGGCCTCAAAAGAACTTATGTTCTTATATAAAAAAACTTAAACATAAGATAATCTACTAAATATACCATAATAAACATAGAAAAAAACCACAACAAACTATATGACATTCCACTAATTTTAATAAAATCAAAGCAAGACGTAAATGCGCAATTAACATTTTTATCGATTGAAGTAAAAAAGAAACTTAAAAAAAACACCACACTAACTTCAATAAAACTAGCAATCCAAATACCCCTACTCCTAATACCAAATCTATAAACAGCATAAGCCGCCAAAGGTAAAATATATACATGCTGTAATGTGGCGACATTCCCAAAAGAATTAACTCCGCCAATAAAAAAATAATCAGTTATGCCAAAAAGACTTTTTCCACTTAATAATTGATAGAAAAAATACACATTCCAAAAAATCAACGGAATCAGTATTACATTCAACTGCATAACAATTAAATAAGAGCTCTTAAAAATCATTCCAATACCAATTAAAATCAAAGACCAATAACAAAACCATAAAAAACTAGCGACCTCTGGATAGAGAAATGAATTAATAATTACAGCAACCCCCAGGACCACAAAAAATATACCAAAAATAAACATTAATATATCGAATAAAATTTTTTCAATCCTCTTTTTCATTTGATTGCCCACAAATAATAAAAGATTTGCATTAATAAATATACCCCCTACATCGGTATGAGGTGATGCCCAGAGGTATACCTAATTCCTCTTCTTAATTTCCCCATTCAACCATCTCTGCCATTCCGGGAAAACTCGATCCATCATAGGTACGCCAATTTCAGTACCTATCTTATCCGAAATTTTATGAAATTCATGATTAGAACGTGTATTAAATTCGGCTTCAAGCAAATTCTTATCTCCAACTTTTTTACTAACTTCAACCATCTCTTTTTTTATTTTTGCTCTAAGTAAGATATTATCATACACCGCATCCCAATTACCAGCCCACCCTTTCACATTCGAAGCTATATCTTTTATAACTTCACTATCTCCATTAATTAAATCTGCAGTGGCCAAAAGCTCATCTTTACCAACATCATATTTTAATAAATCAACAAAACCTTTCTCTTCCATGGGGTCTTTTGTCCAATGTTTTCTAACTTCAGAAACACTAAGCATTCTTCTGTAAGAATGTAATCCATCGGGTGTTTTAATGGGGTTAGCAATTGCAATAATGTCAGTCGCCTTAAAACTAGTAGCCGGAACTCCTAAGTCATTAACAACTCTGTCAAACACTCCATACGGAGACGCACCATGAATAGTACCTGCAACAACATTTGCCAACGCACCAACCCTCATAGCTTCATAAAGAGCCTTAGCCTCAACCGAACGAACTTCACCAACAATTAGGGCGGAATCACCAAGTCTTAAGGATGTTCTAATGCCATCATCAGCCGAAACCTCGGTGGTAGTCTTCAAAAGAGCCGACCTAACCTTCATACTTAAAATATCATAATTTAATCTTCTTAATGCATCAATGGGCAATTCCAAAGAATCCTCAATTACAATAACTCTATGTTTTGGAATAATTTCAAGCATCAAACTTCCAAGAAGTGAAGACTTACCACTCGACCTAGTCCCAGCAATTAGCATAGTTCTAGACCCATCAATCAAAAAGCTCATCAGTCCAGCAGAAAGTGGATTAATCATTTTATTCTCTATAAAAAGTGGCAAAGTCCACGGATTTTCCCTATGTCTTCTAATAGCATACGAAAGACCATTCGGAGAAAGTGGACGCTGAATAATAGCAACCCTAGCACGCAAGTTACCAATAGCCATCTGTGTATCCAAAATAGGATTCGCTTCATCTAGCGGCCTCCCACTAATCATTCTAAACTTAGCAGACCAAGAAAGAACATCTTCCTGACTAGGCATAATATTTGTAACACACTCCTCATGTTCCTGATGACGTAAAAATATAAGCGTCTGAGGAATAGGTGCATTCAAAACAATATCCTGCAAATTCTCATCCTGCAAAAGAACCTCTATTAAACCAAATCCTACCGTATGCCGAACAAGTATTGTGGCCAACTTATTCACATCTTCATAACTAAGAGCAAATCCTTTAGATTCAGCCAAATCTCGCAAAAGATCTTTCGCAATATTAAAAAAAACCTGCCTAGTTCTCTCAGTATCTGTAAACTCATCCGACTTTGGCTGATGCTCAATTAAAACACCACGTGCAAGATTAAGTAAAATGGTCTGATTTTCAGGCAAACTATTCTCCACCGGATTCAAATGATAAATAAGTTTAGCCTCATTTTTCTTTCTTAAAATAGTAACCATAGACTCCTCATATTCTCCAGAAATAGTATACTGATCAACTATTTCGGAATCATCTGGCAAATCCGCAACAAGTCTTGAAAAAGTAAAATTAGGAATTGCATCCGGCTTAAATATTCTATGATAAATACGTCTATCTCCACGAGAAAACTCCTTCATAAACTTTTTAGCTTCAACTATTAATCTTAATTCCTCCACCATTAAAAAAATCTTTTCTAAAAAACGAACATAATTCCCTTGATCAGTTCTATAAGCTAAATCAATTTTATCTAAAAGAATTTTTTCCTCCATTAAAATTTTTCGAAGTTCATAATAAGCCAGAATAGGATCCTGCTTTAAAGTATAAAGAAACGAAAAAAGCGAATTATACCTTTGAGCAAAAAACTCCTCAGCATTAGTTACAAGTTTGGAGTGGGATAAAATCTTTTCCTGTTTAGTAAAATACGAATAAAGCTGAGCAACCTCTAAAAGATAAAAAGTCTCTTTAGCATCATAATTATAACTTTTTTCCTGAACTAAAACCAATCTACTAACATTTGAACTTTCTGTTAATAAATCAATAGTTCTTTCCATAACTTCCGGAAACTCAGCTAAAACAGGCACATATGGCGCCCCCATATAATTAACATACATCACATCCTCTCCACCCTCTTTTTTCACCTCATACGAATAAAGAGATGTTGTCTTATCAAATCTCATATTAACCAAAGATAGAATCACTTATTTTTAATGTTATCTATGATAACATTATTATGTCATTATAAAAACGAAAACTATCTCGAACAAACTCTCTTCACAATCTCCATATCCTCATTCCACAACGGCAACAAGCCCCTATTGTAAATAATCGCCGCAGGATGAAATAACGGAATTAATTTTATCTTTAGTCCAAAAAACTCCATCTCAATAACCTTTCCGTGCAATTTAGAAATCCCCTCAACATTCTTCATCTCACCAACCTCACCATTAGCTAAAAAAAACTTTGTTGAAAAATTTCCAAGCGTACAAACAACCTTAGGTTTTATCTTTCGTATCTGTTTTAATAAATACGGAGCATGAGCTCTAATTTCTTCAGATAAAGGATCACGATTTTCAGGAGGACGACATTTTAAAATATTAGTAATATATATCTCATCTATGCTTAACCCAACCTCATTTAGCATCTTATCTAAATTTTTCCCAGCAGCCCCAACAAAGGGCAATCCCTGCTCATCCTCATTTTTACCAGGCGCCTCACCAACAAATAATATATCTGCACTTAAATTTCCCCGACCATAAACAACATTTTTACAATTCCTAAAAATATCTGTATCTTTCATCAAATCAAACTCTTCATCAACCATACAAAAAAAACACTTAAAGATATTAAATACTTATTTCTTTTTCTTTACGCTCTTATCAACCTTACTCTTATTTGCACCCATCTTTATCAAAAAAGAAACAGCAGCAACTACAATCACCCCTAAAACAATCCATAACCAATAAGCTTTTCCGCCTTCAACTACATCACTAATAACATCGCCTACGCTATTAGTATCCTCCTCCTCTGTAGTTCCATCTGAAGTGATATCCGCAGCTTTATCAACGCCAGACACATCATCAAACGAATCGCTCTCTTCAATTATCTTCATATAAACACTCGCAACAGTACCATCTATTTTCTCCAGCTTAACATAAAGATCGTACACACTATCATCGTCTAAATCAAACTTAAACTCATCTCCAACACTAAAATCATGCTGAATTGGAAGACTTGCAATCTCTAAAGTCACAACATTTTCAGAAACACTTTTTACACCCATATGATGAGCCACATTACTAAAAGTAAAATCAACCTTCTGTCCAGCTCTCAAAAGTCTCGTGGTTCCTTCCAAAACAGAACTATCAGAAACAGATTGAGAAGAACTCCATCCACCAGAAGAAGTATCGTCTCCACAAGAAGATGTAGTAAATGAAGTAGAAGAAGAAGATCCAGAATTTCCAGCCGCATCCGTACATGTAACTACATACGCATAACTAGTTCCACAAGAAAGACCAGATTCAGTTAAAACAGTTTCAGACACACTCGCACCACTTCTGTCAACCGTACAACTAGTAGTTCCGATATCAGTAACACCGATAGCTAAAGTTAGAGAAGTTGTGGCAGTGGTTGTGGAAGTTATGGCCACAACAGGATTCGTGTTATCAAATATAATAGAAACACTTGCAGAATTATTTAAATTGCCCAAGGTATCATTTGCAAAGACCGTACAATTATAAGTATCATCATATGTTGAACCAGTAAGAGCAGAAAGATTAATTGTGGTATTCCAAAGAGCTCCTAGGGTATTTGAAGTATAAAGGACATTGCCCAATTGTCCTCCGGTGGAATTGGTTATATTAAAATATACCGAAGATACATTCATAGTGGCATCAGAAACCGAAACATTTAGATCTATACTTCCATCGCTACTAGAATAATATGCTCCATTTACAGGAGAACTAATATTCGCAGCCAAAACATTCGGAGGAGTATTATCAATTGTAACATTTCCTATAGAAACAGAAAGCTCCTGATCCGTTCCGTTATCTACATACGCACTAAAATTATAAGTAGCCAAATCAGCCAAAGAAGAAACATCAACAGATGCATTAGTAAAAACAGTTTGTGAACCCGTTGTATTAACCATAGTTTGAAGGAGAACACCGTCTGTTCCAGCCTTTCCCCCACTACTATTATAATAAATTGTCATATTTAACGGCTTAGAAACAGCCGTAGTAACCGTAAAATTCATAGTAGTGGTATAATTTCCAGACGCAACAGGATTGGTAATAGCAGTAGCAGCAAAAACAATTCCTAAAAATATAACAATAGAAAAAACAGCAAACATGCTCAACAATAACTTTTTATCTATCATCACCCTCATAGCACAATATACCACCCTTTCTTTAAAAACCCTTCGGGCAAATCAGACAAAACTTTAAAAACTTAATTTTAAAACAAATATTATGACAACAGAAAAAACTTTAGTTTTAATTAAACCAGACGGCATTCTCCGAGGAATAACCGGAGAAATAATCTCTAGATTTGAAAGAGTTGGAATGAAAATTTCTGCAATTAAAATGATTCAGGCAAAAAAAGAAACTCTAGAAAAACACTACTTCAAAAATGACGAATGGCTAACCGAAAAAGGAGAACTATTCAAGAAAAAGCTAGGACTACCAGATGATACAGATCCAATACCAGTAGGAAAAGAAATAGTAAATGGATTAATTTTAGACATGCAAGTCTCTCCAATAATAGCAGTCGTACTTGAAGGGCATAATGCAGTTATGACCGTAAAAAGATTAACCGGACCAACAAATATTGATGATGCAATGCCCGGAACTATTCGTGGAGATTACTCTCATGACACCTTTGACCTTGCAAATAAATCAAATAGGCCAAATCTAACAATTATCCACGCAACAGACGACCCCACCGAATCAGAAAAAGAAATAGATTTTTGGTTTTCACCAGATGAAATCCATTCATACAAAAAACCAGAAGAGGACGTTCATTATAGAACAATAAAAAAAGAATGAAAATAATTTTACTTGGAGCTCCGGGGGCTGGAAAAGGAACTTACGCGAAAAAATTAAAAGATATCTACAATCTCCCCCACATCTCAACCGGAGATCTCTTAAGAAATGCCATTAAAAACGAACACCCAAAAGGAATCGAAGCAAAAAGCCTCATGGAATCTGGACAACTAGTTTCAGATGAAATAATTGTGGAACTACTAAAAGAAGAATTAGAGAGAACAAAAACAGGAGCAATTTTAGACGGATTTCCAAGAACCCTTCCTCAAGCAGAAATGTTAAAAGAAATTATAGAAATAAATCTTGTCCTAAAATTTGACGTAGAAGAAGAAACAGTTCTTAGAAGATTGGCAAACAGATTAACCTGTAAAGATTGCGGAGAAATATTTCACGCTATAACAATAAAACCAAAAACAGAAGGTATCTGCGATCATTGTGAAGGAGAACTCTTCACACGAGACGACGACACAGAAGAAACAATAAAGAGCAGACTAGAAACATATCATAAAGAAACAGCCCCCCTAGAAGATTATTACAAAGACCTAGGAATTCTAAAAAATATCAATTCAAACCTAGATATGAACGACCCGAACATAACTGCAATTGAAGATTGCCAAAAGATTCTAGATGAAATAAAAGATAGTTTGTAAAAAATTTTAATTATTAATGATTATCCTTTATCCTTAAATTAAAGGAATTAAATTTCAAATATTTTCCCAAAAGATCCCTTCCCTTATCTGTTAATTTATATCTACTCTCAGTTTCGGGGCCACTCCCCTCGATTTCCTCAAGTTCCTCAAGCCCGGTTCTCACAGTAAGTAAAGCCAAATCACCTAATCCCTCAAAATAAACCCTAGAAGAACAAGGATAACAATGATCTTGAACCATATCCTCAAAAACACTCTGAGCAGCAGAATAAGTCGCTCTGGCAGAAGGACCCCCAAATGAAATATCAGAAGAATTTTCATCAATAAAATTAGCCAAAAATAAAACTCCTTCTTCTTGTCTTTTGGCATCTCTATTTATTACATCAACTCTCAAATCAATTACCCTTTGTAAATCTTCATTCATAAACAAAGAACAAATATTAACTTTAAATAAACTATTGTAAAAAATCAACTATTTCTCTAACGACATTTCCTTAGCCTTCAAAATCATAAACTTATAATTCGGACATTTTAAAAATTTACAAAAAAAACAATGATGTTTCATTCGTAAAGTTACCTTATGAACATGACACGGTTCATCACAAACCTTTTCACCAACCGGAAACTTATGGGGTAAATAATGAGGAGGACAACATCTAATATCACTCACTTTTATCTTATCTCTTATATTCATAAAATACCTTTTTTTACCCATCATTACAAACTAAAGAAAAACTACATTATAAATTTTTAACATATCTACAATCCTCAAATCCACTCGGGATTTTGATTTATTTTTGAGTTCAGACGAAGCTAAAAAATTTCGACGCGTACATCGGTACGTAAGAAATTTCTTTAGCGAGTATTAACCAAAAAGAAACAAAATCCTATAAAGTGTCGACCACTCCGTCGTTGGTTACAAAGAAAACACATTCATTATCCGGCAAATTTGGACTATCAATTAATTTTCCAACCCTTGACCCCTGCTTCCCACGACGTAAATACATTCTATAAGTTGAAGCATGTCCAACTATATTTCCACCAATTGCGGTTGTCGGGTCCCCAAACATTTGTGCCGGATTGCTCATTACCTGATTTGTAACATAAACTGCTAAATTATGTTGCTCAGCAAGTTTAGACAAACTATGTAAATATTTATTCAATCTCTGCTGTCTATCCGCAAGTTGGCCTCGACCAGAAAACTCAGCCCTAAAGTGAGCCGTAAGTGAATCAACAATCACCAACTTAATTGGCTCACCAGCCTTAATCAACTCCGTAACCTTCTCTACCAAAAGCATCTGATGATCCGAATTAAAAGCACGCGCAACTAAAATATTTTTTAAAACCATTTCTGGATTCGCCCCAATTCCTTCAGCAATCTGTTTAACTCTTGCCGGTCTAAAAGTTCCCTCAGTATCAATAAAAACAGCCTTACCTCCGGCTCCACCCTTTTCTTTTGGAAGCTGTGTATTAACAGCTAAAGTCAGGCCAAGCTGAGTCTTCCCAGAGCCAAACGCCCCAAAAGCCTCAGTTATCGCCCTAGACTCAATTCCTCTTCCTCCCAGAAGTTCGTTTAAGTTTTCACTACCTGTTGTAATGTTAATCGAATTTGACCTTTTTTTCTCATACTCTGTTCCATCCGTAAACCCTAAATCCAGCATATCTCTTGCAGCAAGAATTGCCTTTCTTGCAACAGCCGCACTAACACCAGCCGCATCACTCAGTTCAGCAGGTCCCATAACCGCCAAACTCATCATATCAAAAACCCCAGCAGACTCTAATTTTGAACTAACCGCCGGACCAATGCCAGGCAAATCAGTTAACAAAAATTCTTTCTCTTCCTCAGCAGGAAGCTCATCCGCAGATGCCTCTCCCTCATTTACCTCTTCTTCCTCAGACACCCCTTCCTCTTCTAAATCACTCGACTCTTCCCCAGAAACAGCTTCTTTAATTTCATCAATATCAGTTTTTTTAGCGACCATAAATCAGTATACAAGAACCTCTTTATAAAGATTATTTGCTTACAATGAAAGTATTAGAAAATCGGGTTTAACGCACCAATAAGTCTAACAATCAAAACGGCCAAATCCAAAACAACAAAAGTAACAAAAACAGCTGATTCAACCCTTCCACCAGAGGTAATAACTCCACCACTTTTCTTCTTCATCGGATAAAACGGAACTATGCCATCTTTTGTAAAACTATCAACAAATAAATGAATAGCATAACCCAAAAAGAAACCCAGAGCCCAAACCGGAAAAAACAGAACAAGAAAAAACGTAATTAAAAAAAGCAGAGTAAAGCTATGTATTATTCCTCTATGCTTAGTAAAAAATTGCAACAACCTAGCAATCTTTTTCTGTCCGAGAAAAGAAAATCTAGAATCAATATCTGGAACAACCGTACCAATTAAAACGCCAACGGCAAAAATTGCAGGACTATTCACAAATGATATGGCTGTCAATATAAAAAAAAATGCAATCGCAAGATGTGTCTTAATTAACATAAAACAAACAAACTAAAGAATTTTATAAAACTATTCCAAAGATGCAATAACACCATCTAAATCAATTTCTTCAATATTATCCACAATTAATTCTGGCGTATTAAAATAACTATTCATTCTAACGTTACCACTAAAAACTACCTCTCTCCCCAGAAGATTTTGCTTTTGCTTTAAAATAGCTTCTGCATTCTCATAATCCGTAATTTCCAATTTTGGCAATACACTGTGAAAAATAACCGCTCTTATACTTTCACTTCCGTCATCAATTACAACATTTAATATTCCTCTTTTTTCTGATGCAGCCCCAGAAGACTTCTCTTCCTCAGTAATTTTTTTACCAGTAGTGGTATTAGCTTCAAAAAATCTTAAATCAAACGCTTGCACGATAAACGCACGAGCACTAACAACATCTCCCACAGAAAACTCTGAAATAACCTTTTCTTTTACCGGCTTTTCTTCTTTAACGCTTTCAAAAACCTCGTTGCATTTTTTTAATTCGCTAAAACTACCCAAATGAATCTCATTATCACGCATACTACCATTAGTAATTTCAACTGAATCCCCAAGTTTCAATTCATCTTTTTCAAAAAGTTCAATATGATTAACATCCCACAAAACAATTCTTATATTAGACGTATCATCGGCAAGAACAAAATTAGCAACCTTATTTTCCTTACCCTGCCTCTCAAATGTTCTAACTGGAAAAACCTGAATAATTTTGCCTGATGTATTCACTTTTCTCATTCCTGGCAACAATTCATCAATCTTAAATTTTTCATTCTCAAAAGAAATTCCAAGTTCAGCCGCAATAACCTGCGCCGCCCCCTCTTTACTAATAAGTCCAGATAACTTGGCTCGTTTAGCTTCAACTCTTCTTTCAATTTCATCCTTTTCCAGATTGGCAGACTTAGCAATTCTATCTAAAACCTTATCATAATTCTCATCCATTTTATATCCTAAATACTATTCCTTTTTAAGAATTATGTAATTAAAAGAACCGCATTATAATTCTACAATTTTACCCTTTTTACCAACGCTATAAATCGTAGTTTTTCCTATCTTTTCCTTTAATCCTTCTGCCTCATGTATATGCCCCGATAAAAAGATATCCGGCTTAAACTTTTCAATAGCCTTTCTCACACCTTTCGATCCCCTAAATCCCGAAAATTCTGCATCTGTATCAAACGCATGCATATGTGTAACCATTATTTTCTTCCCAAGACCCTTAATTTTTTTATGAGCTCTAGATAACGAATTAAAAACCCCATCATCTGTATCAACACTAACCCCAAAATCAGCACCCCCGCATCCAAAAATTCCTAAATCCCCACGACTAAAACTATACCCATGCAAATTAACCGCTTCCGGATATAACTCACTTAAAAAATCTACGGTAGAGATAGACTCATGATTACCATGCAAGAGAAGAACCGGAATCTTAATCTTTGAAAACGGAGCAATTATATCATCACTATCCTCATCTTCAAGCGTTAAATCTCCCGCCAAAATAACTAAATCAACTTTTTCAGAACGAGCTTTTTTTACAAGATTATCTACAACTTTTTTATCCCCATGTATATCTGACGCAACAAGAACTTTCGTTTTTTTATCTTTCATTACGGAATCCTCACAGGTAACCACATATCTCCTTCAAAAATCTCCTCAATCTCGGGCTCACTACCAGTCACACTTTCCTCATCCTCCGACTCAATAACCTCTGATGCCGATCCCAACTCTTCCTTCAATTTTTCCAACTCTTCCGGACTAGCCTGACTTTTAGGTGAATCCATTGTTTCATTATTATAAACCGGCAATAAATTCATAACCTCATGCCCAAACATATTAACAGACTTAACTGTCACATCTTTTGGAGAAAACTTATCTTTAATTCTCCCAACAATTTCTTTAACTAAATCCTCTAAATCACTAGGCAAATTTTCTGGAGAGTCCACATGCTCTTTTGGAATAATTAACATATGCCCCTTTGAAATGGGATTAATCTCTAAAACAGCAATAGCAGAATCATTCTCACCAATTTTTGTAGAAGGTATATAACCAGAAACTATTGAACAAAACGGACATGTTCCAGAATCACCTTCGCCCTTAACTAAATTATTTGCCTTCAAAAACTCCTCTAACTGTCCAGCATCCATAGAATTAATCTGAGATTCTGCCTGAACTCGTTTATCCTCCGGAAAATTCTTTATTTGCTCCGAAAGTTGCTTTTTTATTTCTAAAACCTGATCTTCGTTTAATACCATAGAAAACTAAGCGAAAAGAGTATTAAAAATCTTTTTAATATCAACCCGACAAACATTTACCATGTTGAAACTCAATCTAAATACTTTTGATTTATTCGCCCTTACTTAATAAGGGGAGAAAAACAAAAATATTAAAAAACAATAGTTTCTCAAAATGTCAACACCACTCTCCCAAAATTCTAAATCAACAATTTGTTGTCATTGCTCAATGATACCTTTAGAAAGATTTATAAAGAGAAATACTCTAATAACTTCCTACAAATACACCAACCACTATAAGCTAAACATCCACAAAGACATCACGTCTTTATGATTTGTTTAATAATCAGCTTTAGTGTCTAGTAAAAATTCAAAAGATTTTTACTAGGTATCCCGAGAAGTCGAGATACAAAGTAATTTTCAATAGGCTATACGTCTATTTTCTATATATGCACCATGCACAATTCAGGTGAAATACCCTGAAATACCTATATTATACACGTGCGCACACGAACACAGAAGGGAAGCCCAACATGAAACCAACCATCTATGTTTTGTTAGCAATCTCATTTTTCGCTATACAAAACATCAAACTCGAAACACGTCTTTCAGAGTGTCACCCCGTGATACTCGCTCTCGCAATTAACACAACCGCCCTCGCCATTGCAATATTTCACCTCTCTGCCAACAAGGGACTTGGGCTAGACATGACCGGACCAACGCTAGCAAGCACGCTTCCGACAATCATATTGGTAGCAACCGTGACCTATATCGGACAATTCTTTTTCTTATCTGCGTACACCAGTGGAGGAAAAGCAACAGTAATAACCACCATAATTCTTTTGCTTCCAGTTTTGGTATCAATAATCAAATACCTCACCGCAAAAGAACTACCATCCACCTATCACATCATCGGGTATACTCTTGCAGTAGCCTCGGTGATTTTCCTATCAAAAGGAAACTCAGCAACAACGAACATCGCCTCATTGGGAGGTTTTGACAAATAAAAAGGAAATGCTATGCGTACAGCAGTCATTAAAAGAAAAACATGTGCAGGAAAAAAATGCGATAGATGCGGAGAGGAGATAGAAAACTCACAAATCATTTGCACCCCCTGTAAAGAAGAGCTTATAAGAAACATTCAGCAACGCTAACATCAAAAGGGAAATGCCATGTGCACACCCGCTCGAATTAAGAAATGTCTCGGTTTCCAAAAAGCCTGCGAAGAAAAAGTCACACACCCCGAAATCCTCTGCCCTGACTGCAGAGAAGGATTCGAAAATCTTCCAGACCTCAACGCTGATCACAACCAAACAGGAGAACGAAAAAAAGAAACAGCAATAGCACAATAACGTCACCTCATTGGGAGGTTTTGACAAACAAAGAGGAGAAAAGAGTTGAGTAGTACAGTTTTCGAAAGAGAGTGTCTAGGCCTTGGATGCGAAGAAAAGGTCAAGATGCCAACAATTGCCTGCTCAACATGTAGAGAAAAACATGAGGGCAACACCATCACTTGGGTCGGACAAATTAGTCCAAAAACATCAACCGAATCTAACTAAGACGGAAGGAAAGCACCATGCAACAACGTAACGTCTGGACATGTAGCAACAGTGCCTGCAATAACACAACCGGGAGAAAACAAGTAGTTGGGAAAAGATGTCCAAAATGCCCAAGAAAGGACGAGAACGGAACTCCCCTTCCAGTGGGCGTGATGATAAAACTCACCACGGAAGGACAACGAGGTGCCGGGACCAAGAGAATGACGAGAATGGCGATAGCCTAGCACAAACAAGCCCGACAAATCAAGAACAAATTACGAAAAAAAGAACGAATGGGAGAGAGAGAAGAATGCCTGAGGAACCCCCCTTGACGAAAGAATGTCATGACTTTTATTGCAAAACGAGAATAGAACAAAACGAAGTCCTTTGCCCCGCCTGCAAAATAAAACATTTATAACTATTAGGCGAGACATCTTTCAAAAAAACAAGCCCGAAACCACAGCAACAGATGGAGAAAACAACATGCCGATCATCGGACGCAATTTCATGGACGTAGAAAGAGAGAGAGAAGAAGAAGAAAAGGAAGCGATGGAAAGGGCCACACAAGCTGCCATCGCCGCCACCATCGCCGGGGAACCAGAAAACCTCGAAGAAGCCCTGAATGCCGACGCAAATCCAAATGCGGAAAGGGGCAGAAGAAGCATTTTGTATTTGGCGCTCAATTCCAACCTAGAAGGAGAAAGAATCAAAAAATGCGTAGAGCTTCTCCTCGAGGCCGGCGCAAAAGTCGAAGAAAACTTTCTCAAGGGACACATTTTCGACAAACTGCGCTGCTTTGCTAGCCAAAGAGAATCCAACCAAAGCGAAGACTACGCAGAAATCATCAGACTTCTTCAAGAGCACCACGAAAGCCAAGCCCGCGAAGCTTCACTTGCACTCTCGGCGTAAACGCCATTTATACATATACCTATCCTTGAGGTTCGATGCTGCCCCCACATCTATCGAATCTCATTGTCAAGGCCCACCCTAGCACGTTGGCCTTGACTGGGACCGCCATGACTCCCTCCCCAGGTTAATGGCGGTTCCACTTTATATCTACCCACGAGACTCGGGTAAAACGATTCCCCATCGTTTCAGAGTCTTACCGAGGCCAAGTGTCCTTCCCAAAAACACAACCACTTGGCCTCACCTAACACGGCCGCTACGAGTTCCCCCACGAAATTCGTAGCGGTCTCCTCTTTTTTTCTTTTTTTTTTGGCCATTTTATATGAATATACTTTCATATATATAGTATAAAAATAAAAATTATCTTCTACGGATTCTATTTCTTCTTATGTTAAACGTATTTTTTATCACGACATCAAAAGCCACAAGTAAACTAAAAATAATAATAATTCCCAAAATAACTAAAGTAGAATTGTCAGAAGAAAGATTATTGACACTTTGAAATAAAACAAGACTCATAATTCCATAGAAAACCCAAAAAAATCTACGAAAACCAGTTCTAAGTTCTGACATATAAATAAAAAAGAAAACTATCATTAATGGAATAAGAAGCGCAACAAAAATCCCCATAAAACCATAAGTTTTCCCAGCAAAAATAATTTGCTCTGGAGATAAATAAAACACAGCAAAAATAGAAATCACCATACTAATAATTAAAGATACACCTCTCTCACCAAAAACCTTAAACAAAGCCGTAAAAGATATAAAATACACCAAAATAAAAATAAGTACTCTTATTAGAAATTCATTAGTTAATTCTATCATTATCCTTCCCTTGAAAGTCTCTTTATTTCACGCTCTAATTCTCTTGACTCTTCCCTATATTCACTTTCCTGTCCCCTAAAAACTCCATTTTTATAATCTCTATCCATTTCAACAAGCTTTCTCTTCAAGACCCTCATTCTCTCCCTGTTTAATTTTTTCTGAAAATCAAAAAAATCACTTACTCCAAAATACCCATGAATACTTTTATCCATAAGGATGAAAACTACCGCTAACCCAAAAGTTAAAAAATAAATCCAATTTGCGGCCTCCGGCAACTCCGAAGATTTTGAAACCCACAAGACAAATAAAATTACTGCATAAATTCCCCAAAACATTTTCCTCCCAAAAGTACCAACTTTAGTATTATGTATAAAATAAAAGAATATCACCATAGGTAAAATGGTAGTTATTGCAATACCCAAAACCCCATACTGAATAAAAATAGACTCAAAGAAATCATTTTGACTAATAAAACGTATACTCAAAATTGACAAAATTAACGAAATGATTAAACTAACTTTTTTATTATCACTATCTTCAAATATTCTAGCCTTATCCAAAACATTTTTTATAATTATAACAAGTAAGAGTAAAACCAAAATCTTACTAAAAAAAAACTCAGACGTAGCATAATCCCCAATAATCATCTCAAACGCCGGAGCTGCCATCCCAAGAACAAAATTAATTCCCATATTTACTTGCTCTTTAGCATAATCAAAATTAAATTGCTCGGCACTAACAAAAGAAAAAGTTAACAGACTTAAAATTATAAACGAAAATAATAAATTAAATTTCTTCTCCATATAAATAATATATCACTAGGGTTTAAAAAAGTTTATAAAGTCTTATTTCTAAATTACTATATGATTAACAAAAATAAGAGAGGACAAATAAATCCAACTCAAATAATATTTGGAGCATTAATTCTTGCAGTAATATTAATAGCAGGAATGACTTTTTATGATGTTGCTAACGACGATGTAAAAACTGTAGATGCTCTAGAAAATTCAATAAGCAATACGGGAGATTTTATTGTAACAGTCATGGGCCCAGCAATGGGAATTTTATTAGGATTCGACGAATCAACTCCCGATAATACAGTATTTTTAATAATAATAACCTTCATACTCATTTCAATAATAATTGTTGGAACACTTGATTCTGTAAATATATTCGATGCAAACGTAACCGCAGGAAGTAAATACATTAACCTTACAATAGGATTAATTGTCTCCATAATAGGAGTTAGATTTATGCCAACTGACATATGGGCCTCACTAACAGCTCCCTCAAGCGCATTCGTTGCAACAATTCTTGTTGGTGCACCATTTCTAGCAATGCTTTTCGTAACAATGAAAATAAAATACAGTCTTGCAAGAAAAGCCCTATGGCTATTTTATATAATATTTATGTCTTATCTAATTTTCTTTCCAGAAGATGGATTTAGTACGAGTAATCCTTTTATGTGGATTTATGTTCTCTTTTTAATAGGTGGAATAATAATGCTTGTTGCCGAACAAATAATAAGAGTAAAGTTACTACAACAATCACAAAAACATGCTTTTATGGAAACTATTGGAATGGGATATTCAAAAAGAATGGCAGAAATTCAAGGAGAAATTAAAGAATTAATAGAAAGAAGTGCAGATACTAATGATAAGGCCCTTAGAAAAACATTTAAGAATGGGATAGAAGATCTTAAAAGAGAATTTGAAGAACTAAGCGGAAAGACATACCCTTAAAAGAACTAGCCCAACAAATATTTTATAAATCTATATCTCATTAATTCTTTATAAAAAAAATTTATCTTATAAAATGCCTAAAAAAAATTTCAAAAAAACAAGCAAGAAAAGACTTGAAGATATAAGGCAAAAAAATAGCAAAGGTGAATTAGAAACTGCAGCTGAATCTGCTGGAGATATGGCAATGGAACTTGGAGGTATGTATGCCTCAATAGGAAAAAATGAAAAAGCAGGAGCTCAATATAGAAATGCCGGAGATGGCTATATGATTGCAAGAAATGCATACAAAAGAAAAGGAAATGAGTCAAAAGCTAAAGAAATGTATAAAAAAGCAGTAAGAACAACCCAACTAATGATAGAAAAACACGGCTTAATCACAGCATCAATTTTTTTAATAGTAGGATTATTTTTTTCAACACCCATTTTAACTGGAAATATAAGCTCAAATTCAAATAACCATATTTTAAATATTATTGGTATTTCATTAATTACAATAGGCATCACAATCTTCATTTTTAAACTAAAAAAATAATTCATCCAACACTTTTATAAATCTTTATCAATTTATCTTTCTATGAAAAAAGAAGTAATATTTATCTTAACAATTTTAATTTTGCTACCCTTCCTAACAGCAATTGATAACGACCCAGGACAAACGATAGACTCGAAAGCAGGACAAATTGAAGACGGAATAGAAGATATAGAAAACCAAATTGAAGACACAAAAGAAAAAGCAACTTTTGACTATCTTTCAAATGAGTGGAAAAACATAATGCTAAAGAACAAAATAGCGCAGGAGGCAGATAAAACTCTTACAAAATTTTCAACATTTTTTCAGATATTTTTTGGAATGCCCTATTCACTTTCAATAATTTTATTTTTTGTAATAATTCTATGGATAATGATAATAATTGACATCGGAAACATCATAAATGCATATGACATCGGAAACGGCATAGTACCATACTTAGCCTCTACTGCAATAGCAATAATTTTAGCTCAAACAATGATTTTAAAAAACATTGTAATACTTGCCGGGAAAGTAATCTTTTTATCAGAACACAGCTGGACAAGATTCTTTATATTTCTTATATTTGTAGCTGGATTTCTTGTAATACAACACTTTTCTAAAATGTATTCTAAATTCATAAGAAAACAGAAAACAGAAAAACTAAAAATAAAAGCTAGAAATGCACAACAATCAATAATATCATTTTCAGATTATTTCAGAAAAGCAAGAAAAATCGCAAAAGATTAATTATTTTCCATAACCTCTAACCATATTTCTTATTTTACCAAATCTCTCCAATCTAGCTAGCTCAAATCCAGCAGCCTCAGCGCTTTCTTTAATATCTTCTTTTTTTTTCTCAGACCCTAAAACTTTCCCTAAAACACTTAAGCCATAAAAAAACAAAAAGAGTAAAACAACTACTGCCCCAACCCATAACGCACTCCATTCAGTAAAAATTTTAAAAGAATCCCCTAAGCCAAGTAAAAATGTTACCGCAGACTTAAATATACCACTTGAAGAACCAATCAGAACAATAATAATAGATGTTGCCCAGCTAGTTAAATTATCAAATCCATCAAACATACCAACTCCACTATGAACAATTAATATAACAAACACCAAAAGCGCCATTAAAACAATAAGCTCCTGAAGACTAATCTCTGAATCACCTTTAAAACCAAACACAATCTTTGAAAACACTTGATACTTCTCCGGAACCTTTATCTCTTTAGCCAAAGCCTCATTCGTAGAAGAAGAAATCTTATCAGAAAATTTCTTTAAATCATTATCTTCATCCTCAACTCCATCTCCAGTACTATCTCCTAAAGCAATCCCCACAGATTCATCATCTCCCAAAACAACTACCTCATCACCCACTTCCTCAGCCCCTAGAGCAAAAGAAGACAAAACTACAATTAAAAATACAAACATAAACACTCTTTTCATAAAAATACAAAGATTAATTTATTTAAAATACTTTCCACATACTACCTATTTTCACAAATGCTCTATAACATATTTTGAAACTTCTTCGGTCATATCCATATCTTTAGTTAATTCAACATCCCTAGATTTCAAATATTTTTCTGAAAAAAGCGCATCTACATCTTCTGCTTTGGCAAAATCTCCAATAATTCCAGGAATTTTTGCAATCTTTTCATTAAACGCTACTTCCAATATGGTATACTTAGCTGACCTACCTTCTTTTTTTGCTTTTTCCATTTGTTTATACTCTGGAACAGTAGCCTCCACCAATTCTCTCATATTAACATATCCTGCATTTTCAAAATCAATCTCACCTTTTTCTAACTTATCCTCACTATAAAGAGTGCCTTTTTTAGCGTCGTCAACACTACTAACGTTAACAGTCATTTCTTCAGAAAGAACTGGAGTTGCAAACATTGAAAGTCCAACTAAAGCTAATTCTAGCCCTTTTTTTACCAAAATTCCGTTTTTTCTAGTCATAACATATCACAGAAATTTGCCTTTAAAAACCTTTGCCATGTTTTTTCGAAATTTTAAAAAAAATTTGCAAAAATTCTAAAATTATTTTGTCCTAAACTCAACAACGTCCAAATCCTTCAATTTATGCTTCATACCGACGGTCTGACCCGAAAATTTACTACTTGGCCCCCAAATTTTCACTTCTTTAACCTTTTTACTAAACCCTTTTAATATTTTCTCAGCAACTTCACCGACGACAGAACCCGGCTTCATAATTATCGGACGAGGCGACCTCTTTTTTCCAGGCTCTTTAGTAAAAACCCTGATTTTATCAAAACTCGTAAATATTTTCGACTTCAATTCTTCCATTCCTTCTCCAGAAAACCCACTAACTAAAACAAACTCATGTTTTTTCGACTGCAACTTGCTTGAAATCTTTCTTTTTTCATTTTCACTCAAGCTATCCACTTTGTTTAGTGCAATAATTCTTTTCCCCTGAGCTTTATCCAATCCTTTTTCTAATTTCGAAATGTCCTCAAACTTTTCAATAACTAAAACAAGTGTATCTGCACTATTCACAAGCCCCTTATCGAAAAACACCGAACCAAAAGCCGGCACCTCAATCATCTGAATACTCACTGATTCTACTCCCATCATCCCAATAACCGGAACTCTCGTACTAAATTCAACCTCGGAAATCTTGGGACTAGCATTCGTCAATTTATCAAGCAACGAAGACTTACCAACATTGCTAAATCCTATAATTGCAACCTGCATATCATCCTTTTTTATCCCAACTTTTGTAGACTTGCCAGACTTTTTTGCCTTAGCTATTTTTTCTTTTAATTTTTTATAACGAGTCTTTAATTGCGCCCGCAAATTCTCCCCACCCTTATGGGCCGGAGCAAACGAAATCATCGTCTCCAAGGCTTTAAGTTGCTCCTCGGTCGTCTGAGCTAAGTGATACGCCTTCTCGGCATGTGTATATTCTGGATGTGCATTTACTGGCATATTCTCTTCAGTTCTTCTTTCTTTTTTAACTTTTGGATATATTATGAAATCACAGGTAATAAATTAAAAGCAACCAGCTAAGATTTTTACTTTTCCCCCATACTGGTAAGGGTGAACAAGTTAAAATTGCGCTAGTCCAAATAAATTAAAAATCACTTCGTACTCTCAACTCTTAACCATATCTTCTTCGATTCTTTTTTCTTTATGTTTATATCAATAAAAATTAACATCCACAAATAAATTCTAGAAAAAAACAAAACAAATATCCAAAATAACTCCTTCGGACCATTTACAAACTTAAAAACCTGAAAAGCCCCACCAGCCTCTTTCTTAAACGAACGCATCTCTTCTTTTGTCCAAGCCTTTATCTGATTATACCCTCCAGCAGACCTCCTTTTCTGAATTATCCAATCACTAAAATTTGTTGGATACTGAATATAAACAAGAGAATTTGGCGAATAATCTAATTTATACCCTTTTTTATAAACAAGTAAAGACATATACCCATCGTCTGAGAGAGTTTCAGTAGGTATCTCATCAACTAACCCCTTTCTCATCGCAAATAAATATCCAGAACAAAAAAACCTTTTTCCATCTCTTACCGCTATTTTCCTTCGTAAATCCGCGACTCCAGCTAAAACATGCGACCAATATCCCAACATTTTCTTCCGACTATTCAAAGAAACCGGATGACCACTTACAGCTCCAATTTTTTCGTCTTTAAATTTTTCCAAAATTAAATTAATAGAATTGTCTCCAACATAAACATCCCCATCCGTAAGAACCAAAATATCTCCTTTAGCTTTTTTAAACACCATATTTAAGGCAGCAGGCTTTCCCTTTCCCTCATCTACAATTGTCTTTATCCTCTTGTTCTTTTTAGCATAAGTGTGAACAACATCCAAAGTCTCTTTATCAGGAGCACTAACAATTATTTCATAATCCTTACCCAAGTCATTAGCTAAAAACGCCTCAATTGCTCGACCAATAGTCCTATGCTCTTTATACGCCGTTATAATTACCGAAATCATTTTCTAATAGCTCTTACTATCTTCAATAATTTAGATCTTATAAATATATATTCATTTATGTGCGCAAGATTTTTATCCACCAAATCAGCAATAGCCCAAAGAGGCCTTCTAGAAAAAAACACCCTAAATCCAAAAGAATTTCTTATCCTAATTAAGTCCTTCTCACTAAAATTCGGATGATTTATATTAGATTCATAAAAATACGACTTCGAATATCCTTTCTTAAGCAAACCCTGCTCTTTCGCCAAATCATACAACTCGGTCCCACGAAACGCATTAAAAATACTCACTCCAACATAATCCGGCCTACATATTTTATTCAACCTTATAGTTTTATTTATGCTCTCTTTTGTTTCATACGGAACCCCTATCATATTAAACGCATACGTCCCAAGCCCAGCACTTTTCGCAGCCCTAAATGTGTCAATAATTTCTTTTTCACTCATATTTCTCTTCAAAACTTTGTTTCTTATCTCTTCATCTCCGGACTCAATACCAATTGAAACACGTCTGCACCCAGCTTTCTTAAGTAATCTAAAAGTTTCTAAATTAACCGCATTGACCCTAACATTCAAATCAAACGGAATTCCAATCTCCTCTGAATATCTCGCACAAAACTCCTCAACTCTTTTCTTATCTAGCGTAAACGTATCATCATAAAACTCTATTGCCTTAACATGCTCACCATATTTTTTAATCACATCTTTAATTTCTAAAAAAAGATTATCAATGCTCCTAAATCTTACATACGCACCTTTTCCTGTATACTTTTTTATCAAAAAATGATTTATGCAATATGTGCACTGATACGGACACCCCCTAGTAGAAAGAAAAGTAGCAACACCTCTATTCCATTTTATATATTCAGCATAATTAAATATTTCTCTATCTGGAATAGGCAACTCATCTAAATCATGAACTAACGGCCTAATTGAATTCTTTATAATCTTACCACTTTTTTTATCCTTAATCCATAAATTACTTATTTTATTCGGAGATTTATTATCCTCAAGCGCTTTCACTAATTTAAGAATGGCATCCTCCCCCTCACCAACACAAACATAATCAAAACAATCTTTAGAAATAATCTCTTCTGGTGCAATTAAAGCATGAAACCCCCCGGCAACAACCGGCAAATCAAACTTATTTTTCAGCATTGTGGAGATATGCGTTGCATATACAAAATCATTAGTAGCAGTAGTCACAGCTATTAGATCTGGGCCAAAATCCGTTGCAATCCTTAGTATCTCTTCATCTGTTTTTCCAAAAGTAGTATCAACTAAAGCCACTTCATGTCCAGCTTTCTTTAAAACCGCAGCCAAAACACCAACCCCTGTTGACATATCCTTTGGAGATGTTACAATATTTGGATAAACAAACAACGCTTTCATAAAACAGAGAGTATTGAAGAACTTTATAAAGATTTTTGCACTAAACTTTTTAAGCAAAATGAATAAAATTACTTCAATAAATCATATATGCACTGAATATCTCCCTCCCTCATTACCCAACAACCGCCATAGCAATCTTGCTTATTCTTGCAATCTGCACATTTTTTATCTGTTTTAATTATCTCACGATTTCTATATCTTCCAAATTCCTCTTTCCAAATTTCTAAAAAAGGTTTTTCCAAAATCGAACCCTCTCTAAATTTCTCTATATCAGGCATTTCAGGACACCCCCGAACGTATCCATCAACACCAATACAACATGCAGTAAAACCTACCGGACAAACCAGAGGAGATTTCCTAATCTTTGTCTCATATTCTGCCAAAAAAGGCAAATTCTCGCCAATCTGAATTTTAATTTTATCCTTATTAGAAGAAACAAATTCAAATAATTCTTTTAATTGCCGTGAAGACAATAATAATTCTTTTTCTTCTGCCCTTCCAATAGGCATGACCACACAAATTCTCCAAGTTTTAACACTCAAATCTAATAAAATCTCTTTTAATTTAACTAACTCATTAAAATTCGTTGGAGTTATAGTGGTCGCAACAGAAACAAGTTTTATTTTCTGTTCTTGAAGTAATTTAATTGCGGCAACTGCTTTTTGAAAACACAAATCATTTCCACGAATATCATTGTGAGTTTTTTCTTTCCCATCAAGACTTATTTGGACAGACTCTATGCCAGCCCCTTTTATTTCCTTAGCTTTTTTCTCATCTATAAAAAAACCATTTGTTGCCAAACCCGTATTTATCCCCCTATCTCTCGCATATCTCATAACTTCCAAAATATCTTTTCTTAAAAGTGGCTCTCCGCCAGTAGCTGCAAAAAACCGTACTTTCATTTTTGATAATTCATCAATTAAATTTTTTATCTGTTCTGTTGTCAATTCTTTTTCATATTTTTCCTTTACGGCACCACAATGGGCACAATTAAGATTACATCTTCTTGAACAATCCCAAAGAACATAAAAAGGAGGAATAACCTTTCCTTTTGTTAAATAATAATTAAAGTTATCAAAGAAAAAATAGTTTTTTAATTTTACAATATTATACCAAATATTTAAAGACATTTTAAAAAAATTAAATCGGACCAGGACCATAAGCCATTATTGGGCCAGGACCATAATCTATCATTGTAGTTGGGGGAGAAATTCTAAAGACAAAATAAATAACAATGGGTGGAACAATGAAAGTAAGTAATACTCCAAATATTAAATAAAGTTTATTTCTTGTTTTATAATATTTAATTAAAAGAAATATTCCCACAATTAATGAAATTATTGCTACTAATATTAAAGTTATCATAAATATAACATTCGAATCCATATCCACATCAATAATTCTATATTTATAAACATTTTCTAAGCTTCAAAGCAAATTGTCATAAAGATTTTTATTTAAAAAATATTTGTTTAATCAACTTTTATTCTTGCGAGTTTTTATTCTTCCAACTACTAAACCAACCATTCCTCCAACAATAATTCCAATAATAGCTCCAGGGAAAGCCCAACTATTTGGATTAATCGCACATTCTAGTCCAGGACATTCTGGCTGAGTAAATGTAACTATCCCAATCCAATATCCTAGAACCAATCCAATTATCGCAAAAATTAAAATATATTTTATCCCTCTTTTCATAAAATCACTTACAAAATAAAGTATATAAATCCTTTTTTTACAAAATCTTAAATAAACACAAAATTCATAATTACTATGACAAAAAATCAACCAGAAAAAACTACCTCAAAAAAAGAACTAATAGAAAAAATAATAGAAAAAAAAGAATTCTCTAAGTTACCAAAAAAGGACGTAGAGCTAGTCTTTGACTCCTTCAACAAACCACACCTAACAGATCCTGAAAAAATCAAACTAACACGAGACCTTCTAAGAAAAATGTACACCGCCTTTATCTCTCAAAAACTCCTTTCCCCAAAAGATAAACCAGTAGAATGGATACTAAACAGACACATTTCAACAAAAGAAAGACTCCCACACTACAAAGAACTCTACAGCAGATTAGATATAAAAGGCCACACAATAATAGACCTAGGTGCCGGAATAAACGGATTTTCATACGAATATTTGCCAAAAAACACAAACTACATTGCAATCGAAGCAGTAGGGCAATTAGTTGAACTAACAAACACCTATTATAAAAAAGAAAATATCAAAGCCAAAGCAATTCAAGAATCTCTCTTTAACCTAGAAAAAATAAAAGAAATAATTACATCCGCAGATGTACCCTACAAAAAGGGCAAAAAAGAAAAAAAATCCAAAACCATTTTTCTCTTCAAAACTCTAGACTCACTTGAAATGCTAAAAAGAGACTATTCAAAAAAACTACTAAAAGAAATAACTCCACTAGTAGACAAGGTTATAGTTTCATTTGCAACAAAAAGCCTAATTTCAAGAAAAGCATTCAAAGTAAAGCGCTACTGGTTTTACACCTTCATAGAAGAAAATTTCTCAATTTTAGATGAATTTGAACTTGGAACAGAAAAATACATAATTTTCAAAAAGAGATAAACCTATATAAACAATATTTAACTTTACCTTTTATATGCCAAAGAAATTTCAAAAAAAAATTCTAGAAAATGGAATGACTATTCTCTTTGAAAAACGAGACATTCCTGTAGTATCAATAGCAATCGCAATAAAACACGGAGGAATTCATGAAGCTGAACACGAAAAAGGAATTTCACATTTTATTGAACACATGCTCTATAAAGGAACTCCAACAAGAAATTCTAAAAAAATTGCAACAGAAATAGAAAAAAACGGAGGAGAATTAAACGGATTTACAAGTGAAGAAGTAACAGCCTACTGGTGTAAAATGCCATCAATTCACGCAGATATAGCTCTGGACGTTTTAACGGATATGGTAAAAAATCCTATTTTTGATGAAAAAGAACTAGAAAAAGAAAGAAAAGTTATTTTTGAAGAAATGAATATGAGAAAAGACTCTCCAAGAGTATTCATATTTGACGAGATACAAGATTACTTATACAAAAGCCCATTGGGGAAAAACTTGATAGGAACCAAAGAATCTTTAAATAAAATAGATAGAAAATCCATAATAAGAAAATTCAAAGACGTTTATACCCCAAATAACATGATACTCTGTGTTGTCGGAAATTATAAAATGGAGGAAATAATCGATTGGGCAGAAAAAAACTTCAAAAAAGAAGAAAAACAAATACCACAAATAAAAGTTCAAAAAACAAATAAATCAAAAATAATAAAACGAAAAGGAATCGACCAGGCAAACATGGTAATCGCATTCCACCTACCTCTAGCAAAAGACAAAAAAAACTATGCAGCACAAGTCTTAATGACATTAATGGGGGAAGGCATGTCATCACGTCTTTTTACAGAAATACGAGAAAAGAAAAATCTAGCATACGCAATCAAGGCAGATGTAAGCATTAATAGAGATTTCTCCTACGGAATTGTATACGCAGGAACAACCCCAGAAAAGGTAGAAATATGCAAAAAATTAATATTAAAAGAATTTGAAGAAGTCTCAAAAAACCTAACAGAAAAAGAACTAGAGCAAACAAAAAATCAAATGATAGGAAACTATCTTATTTCTATGGAAGATTCACAAGTTCAACTAGGAAGCTTATTAACAGCCGAAATAGAAAATTCAGCAGAAGAATTCTACAAATTCGAAAAAATGATAAAAAAAGTAAAACTTGAAAACGTAAAAAAACTTGCAAAAATCAAAAAATACAGTTTCTTAGCACTAGTCCCAGAAAATTAAAAAATATTAGAATTACAATAAATTCTTACGAGTCTAAACCAATCCTACAAAATTTTTATTTATTCTCCCTTATTAATAGGGGCGAAAAATTAAAATTAACAGAAACGATGATTTCAATAAAAATTAACTAGACATATTATTTTAATTAAATTTACGTCAAAATAAAACCTTAGGCATACATAAACCAATATACCCCAAAGCCACCTAAAGCAAGAACAAAAAGCACTATAATTGAAAGTATAATTATTTTCTTTTTACTCTTTTTTTCCTTAACAACGCCTGGAACAGTGGCGGGAGTAGCAGGAGTACTTCCCGCAGTAACTTCAGCTACAGCACCAGTTACAACACTTTCACTAAAACCACCATTCAATAGATTTTGTTTTAATTGTTCAACGCTATGTCCCCCAGAAATTCCATCAGTCAAATACTTCTTTACGTTTTCATCAACCATCTTTACTCTAAGAATAAAAAAGACTATAAAAATATATCTTTTAGCCAACACCTTAACTTTTTAAACAACAATAACTAACCCCCCGTATGACAATAACTCAGATTCCTGGAATTAACGGACTGAATAAAACCTCAGGAGTAGAGAATGCTCCAGAAAAAATACTAGAAGAACTAAAAAAAATTTACTCAAATTCCAAAAATATTCCCATAATTCAAGGAGAAACACAAATATTGCCAATAAAAAACCAAATACCAGAAGAAGACAATAGACTAATTTACGAAAAAGCATTCGAATTATACAAGAAAAAAGAAAAAAACATATTTTTAGGAGGAGATCATTCTATAAGTTATTCAACATCTAGAGCCTTCTTTGATTATTGTGATACTGAAAAACTAGAACCCTGTCTAATAGTCTTTGATGCCCATCCAGATTTAATGCAACCAGTTGACAGAAAATTCCCAACCCACGAAGAATGGCTAAGAGGGCTAATTGAAGACGGATTTCCCACAAAAAACATTTTACTTGTAGGATGCAGAAATGCAGAAGAAAAAGAACTAGACTTCATAAAAAAACATAACATCAGACAAATATCAATAGACCAGATACAAGAAAATATAGAAGAAACAACGCACATAATCATGGAATTTGCAAGACATAAAGAATTATACCTCTCAATAGATATAGATGTGATTGACCCAGTGTTCGCCCCAGCAACCCATTACGCAGAAATCGGAGGACTAACCTCACAACAATTTATCTACATCATCTCAAAAATGTCAAAAATGCAAAATTTAAAAGCAATTGATATCGTAGAAATCAACCCAAAAAAAGACACAAAAGAAAATTTAACACTAAAACTCGGAGCAAAAATACTCTCAGAATTTCTGTAAAAAACTAAATCGTTAGAAAAATATAATCTAAAAAGCATTCAATCTTTTATATGACTTTCGTCTTCCAAAAACTATATTTTTCTATATAATATCTTATAAAGAAATGATGTTTTAATATATTTTAATGAACGCAGAAAATTTTACAAGAACATATATTACAACTGCATTAAATCTTGCAACCAATTATGATGATTTAACAACCTTCTATGAACAATTATTTCAAAGTCTAGCACGTGAAACTGGATACTCGGAAACTCAAATAAGGGAGGTTCATCATCCTTTTCACTGGGCACTCTTCAATCAAGAAAATTCTCCACTAGCAATAATAAGAGATACTAAAAAAGACAAATGGAATATAGAAGAAAGAAAAAATTGTGAAAATCCAGAAGAAGTAACAAGACAAATCCTCGAAAAATATAAAATAACATTAGAGGCAAAACTAGGAAAACACTCTAGTACTTTCGCCCGAGCAAGCTAAACACTTCCGCCTTCTTCCCAAGAACATCCCTAAGCTCCTCTTCACTTGCACTAAAAACGCCAGATAAGCTCCCGAATTTCTTCAAGAGTTTTTTTGAACTCTTTGGACCAATTCCATCAAACCCCTCCAAAACAACTTCCAACCGCTCTTTTTTTGTGCGAACCCTTCTTTTAAAATTTAAATCAATATCTTTATCTTTTTTATTTGCCAAAATTAACATAAATTTCACACTCTCCCTAAAATCTTTCGTAAAAACTATCGGAATATTATATTTTAAACCAACAGACAAAATAAATCCACGAATAGCATTAGATCTAATTCCAAAAAACTTTTCCTCTGACAAATCAAGATTTCCCTCGACAAATAGAAACTTCTTCTCAACCTGAGACAAATCTAAAAGCTGTCGCATAATTCTTTTGTTAATAATTGAACCTACAAAATCTCTAACCTCCTTTCTTTCAATAACTACATCACCGATAACATAATCTCCAACCGAAAGCTTTCTAAAATCAACCTCAAATCCAGCCCCAGATAAAAGAGCCGGAAGCCTAGAGCTCTTTTCACGAAAATCAACAACAACCCTAGATTTTTTATTCAAACTACCCAGCTCATCAGAACCCTTTCTTTTTCTAAAGCTCTTAGAAAAAATATCAAAAATTTCCCTTCTTTTCATTTTTACAAAGTTTTTTGCACATTAATATCATTTCCACCATTAAATTCTCCCTGTATCTCGCCAATAACTCTCCCCATTTTTTTCTCTCTAGATCTTGATATAAAATAATACGCCTCATCTTTTGTACCTTTAGTAATTAACATAATCAACTTCCCCTTACTAAGTCTAGCCGTTCGCCCACGTCTCTGAATAGACCGAATGGCACTAGCAATAGGCTCATAGAAAACAACCGAATTAACCTCTGGTATATCAAGCCCCTCTTCAGCAATAGATGTAGCAACTAAAACATTTATTTCCCCAGAACTAAATTCTTCTATTATTTTTTTCTGTTCTTTCTGGCTGAGCCCCTTACCATTTTTCTTAGCCTGACCAACAAACACCTTCGGCTTGATCCCCTTAAGTTTTTTCAAATTTTCTTCAATAACAACAGCCGTATCACGGAACTGAGTAAAAACAATTATTTTGAAATCCTTATCATTGTCTCGCTCTTCCGAAATAATTTCATCTAATCTCAAAAGTTTAGGATGCTCTTCGCCTTTAGCCAAAATTTCACAAATCATACTATATGCTAAATTAAATTCAGGTTTTTTCACCAATTTAACAACCCCCTTACTTTTCTGAATCGCAGCTTCACCAAATAATTTTTTAAAATATAACTGAAGTCCTCCAACCGTCTGAGTTTCAACCAAATCAATTGCATGACTAATCTTAATTGCCTGAGCACAACTACTTACCGCAAGCATTTCATTAAAATTCTTATTCCCCCTCTTTAAACTAGCCATCAGTCGTGTCTGCAATTTTATCAAAGCAACCTTACTAACCGGACCATAAAGAACCCGCCTACTCTTAAGTTCATTTATATACAAATAATAAATTCTCTCTAAAATTTTTTTAACCTCCAAAAGTTGAACCGGAAATTCAACCTCCTCCTTTTGAAAAGTCAGCTCTTGCAAATATTCTGCAACATCCGAGCTCTCACGCGTCCTAACTTCAACGGCCTCAACAGAAAGATTCCGACAAATATCCATTATCTTTTTCTTATCACTTCCTGGAGATGCCGTTAATCCGACAATTCTTTCATCCAAATCTCTCTGAGACTTATATCTTTTAGCAACATAATTATAATCATAATTCTTAACACACCTATGCGCTTCATCCTCAACTAAAAGACAAACCTCGTCCAACTTATAGTATTCTTTTTTCAAATCATTAGCAATACACTGAGGCGTAGAAAAAATCAAATCCGCAGTCCTAAATATCTCTTTTCTTTTTTTCGAATTTACCGAACCCGTAAAAAGTTGCATATCACAAAAAAGTTCTGGCAAATATTTCTGAAATGATGCCATATGCTGTTCGCAAAGAGGCTTAGTTGGAGCCAAGAACAAGACCTTATCTCCCGGGAACTTTTTCATTCTCTCAATTGTAAGCATCAAGGCAATCAACGTCTTACCAAGTCCGGTTGGAAGCACAACTAGACAATTCTTCTCCGTACACGTTTCATAAATAGCCTTTTGATAATCTCGAGGCGTAATTCCTTCTAAAAATTCCATTTTAAAATTATTTCTTCTTTAATGAATAAACTATTAAAATAACTGAACATATAATTAAAAGAGACCCAATTAAAGAAATCGGATTAAAAAAAACATCATCACTAACTACTGCATTTCCACTAAACGAACCCTCTACAAACAAAAGCCCAACCATAAAAGACAAAAAAGCAAAGCCAGCAGTAAATTTTTTCCCCTTTAATGTATCAGATATTTTTCCCATAAAACAACTATTCATTCTTACTTTAAAATTGTTGTTATAGTTTAAACTAAAGAATCAATACTCCAATTAAAACCCCAATCATAGCAACCCCAAGCATAACAAGCCATAATACCATATTACCGAAAAAAATCTTAGCTCCATCCAAGTCAGAAAAAGGAATCATATTAAACATGGCAAAATACAAACTCAATCTGCTAAACTCACTAAAACCAATTAAGTAAGCTATATACGCAAAAAACACATTAACTAAAATTCCAAAAGCCGCAATAACCCCCATATGAGATTCGTTCATATAATAATGGCTATAAAGACCATGCTTTTTAGAAACTCTAGATGTCTTAGATTCAGAATCAAATACCAACGGACTAAGCCAAACAAAATAACCAAGAGTAACAAAAGATGTGATAAGCGGTATCATAATTCCAGCTGAGAAAGGAGCCCTAAAATAAGCATCAGGTCTATATCCAAACCTCTTAATCTCCCAAAATCTCACTCTTAAATTAGAATCAAAGTAATATGCAGCAATTTTCTTAGCTAGTGAATTAATTAAAATTATTAAAAAAATAAAAAGAAACATTGTTAAAAAAATCTGAAGATAGCTTACACCAAGAGTAGCTCCACTAATATCAGCCAAAAAATAATAAAAGCTCAAAGCAAATCCTAAAAAAATAGAACTTACCCCAATTGCAACCAACTCTTTCTTGTCAAACATAAAAAAACTAGGAAAAGATTTTTTATAAATTTAATGTAAAACGAAAAATAAGAAATACCATAAGAAAAACACCCAATTGCAAAAAATATACCAACATGACGAAATATTTATAAACAACTTTAGGTATGAAATAACATGAACGTACAAAAAATAACAGAAGTTCTAGGAACAAAAGTTTACACAGATGCTGGAGACTTTTTTGGAGAAATTGAAGAAGTAAATTTACGAGACAATAAAATTGATGGATGGAAGATAAAAATAACCGGAAGCATCATGTCATTAATCGGTGGAGCAAAGGGTGTAATAATCCCACACCAATTCGTAAAGGCAATTGGAGATATTTTCATAATTAATCAGGCGACTTTACCAAGTCAAGAACCCGAAATGGAAGAAATTCCAGAGGACCTGATTTAATTAAAGAGATAGGATATAAAACATGGCAGAAGAAATAACAATTGTACAACATTGGCTTTTAACTCAGTTTATACTACCATTCTTATTAGTTTGGTTTATAACCTTCGCTATTCTAGAAAAATCAGAATTACTAGGGGGTGGCAAATCACAACTTAACGCAATGACTGCAGCAGTAATAGCTACTATATTCGTTGGAGCACTAGCGCCGAAAATGATTGTAGGAAATATGGTTTTATTCTTCACGGTTGCAATAATAGTAATTTTTGTTGGATTACTTCTATGGGGATTTGTGAGTGGAAGCGAACTTAAAGAAAATTTCCTATCTGATAAACTAAAATGGCCCGTAGGAATAGCAATCTTTGCTTCGGTTATTCTAGCATTCACTTGGTCGGCCGGATTAGATAATATTGTAATAGTTAGTTGGCTTTTTAAGCAAGATTGGAGTCAAACATTCTGGACAAATGTAGCATTCATAGCAGTTGTTGCTGGAGCAATAGCAGTTATATGGAAAGGAACCTCAGCAACTACATAAAAATATCAAAATAAAATCCTAAATAGAAATTATTATTAAAACTATAGAAAGAAAAACCACACAAAAAAAACAATTAAATTTTTAAAGCCCAATTGCTTTAAAAACAAATATTCGCAAATCTTCTAAAGAACTCAAATGGAAAAAATAATTCAAGAAAAAATCAGCGCAGACCACCTGCTTTACGTAAGTCTAAAATATACCAAAACATGCGATGTAATAAAAAACCTACTAATAAGATGGGGACAAATGATTGAAACAAGTATAAATGCCACACTAGAACACGCTAAAAATAATAAAAAAATAAAAGAAGTCCCCCAAAACCCCGTTGGAAAAATAGAAGAAATAAAAAAACTCTTCAAAAACGATAAAGATTTCTTAAAAGTCATAGATTTATATGTTATGATTAGAAAAATAGACACTCTAAGAACCGAAAGAATAGGCGAATTTAGAAAAAATGTTAATTTAAGGATATTTTATCAAGGAAAGGAGATAAATGTCAACCTTGAGCAACTTAAAATTTATGCCGAACTTCTGGAAAGTTTTATAAAAACTATAAGCCAATATATTTCTAAATGAAAACATCAAAAATAATAGTTATAGCATCAGGAAAAGGCGGAGTAGGGAAAACAACTACTGCAATTAACCTAGGAGCAGCAATTAATTATTTTGGGGGGGATGTTGTGGTTGTAGATGCTAACCTAACAACTCCTAATGTTGGAATACATCTGGGGTCACCAGAAGTTCCAATAAGCCTAAACCACGTACTATCAAAAAAAGCCGATTGCTGTGAAGCAGTATATGAGCACCACAGTGGACTAAAAATAATGCCCTCATCGCTTTCAGTAAAGGAACTTTCAAAACTAAAATCATCAAAACTAAAATCTCTAAAAAAAGACTTTGCGAAACTAGCCGACTACATAATACTAGACAGCGCAGCAGGATTAGGAGAAGAAGCACTTTCAGCAGTTGACTTATCAAACGAATTAATAATTATCACAAACCCAGAAATGCCAGCAATTACAGATGCACTAAAGCTAATAAAACTAGCCGAACAAAAGAAAAAACCAATTACTGGTGTGATAGTGAGTAGAGTTAGAAAGAATGAATCAGAAATGACCCCAGAAGCAGTAAAGGACATGCTAGGTGCTCCAATACTAGGGATGATTCCAGAAGACATACTCTTACAAGTCGCCCTAAAAGAAAAAGACGCAATAGTTCACACACACCCAAAATCAACACCCGCACGTGCATATAAAGAAATTGCGGCAAACCTTATCGGCACAGAATACGATTCAGATAAAGATAAAGAAAGATTAATGAAAAGGATTCTTAAAAAGTTTGGATTGAAGTAATCTTAGAAATATATTTATATCTATAATTCAATTAAATACCTATGAGCTGGAAAGAATTTTTTAAACTAAACCCTAAAAAAACAATTTTATGGATTATCATATTTTCCATATTTGAATTTTATTTTTATAAAATCTCTTGGACTCATCCAATGATTGATTGTGTAATGGCTCCCTGCAACCAACCATCAGCAATATTTAACTCTTCGTTATTCTATACTACAACCATTATATCTTTAATTTTAAGTTATTTTATAACAATTATTATTTTAGCAATTGTAAATAAATTAAAAAAATAACCCTACCCAACAATAGCCCCATTCTCAATATCTCCAACCGGAGAAACCAATACAATCTTGCTATGCTCTCTATCCGACGCAGCAAGAAGCATACCCTCTGATTCAATACCTCTCATCTTACGAGGCAACAAATTTGAAAAATAAATTATCTTTTTACCCTTAAGTTCATCTTCCGAATAGAATTCCTTCAGTCCAGCACAAATAGTTCTCTTTCCAAGCTCTCCAACATCAAGACTCAATTTCCAAAGCTTATCAGCACCCTCAATGGCCTCAACGCCCTCAATTTCTGCTACTCTTAAATCCAATTTTTCCCAATCCGAAAACTCAACAACCTTAATTCCTTCCATTTTATATAATTTTTTTAAACAAGACCTCTCCCTTTTTAACCTTAACATTACCCAATGGCTTTTCAAGTTCGCTCCAAGCCACCCTAAACCCGAAGTGCTCAGCAATCTTCTCTGAAGCCTCCGGAATAAACGGACTCAATACAATAGCAATTTTCTTTATCGAATCAGCAACCTCACAAAGAACCTTTTTATCTCCAGTTTCCCACGGCTTTTTATCCTGAACATACTCATTACAAACATCAACAAATGAAAACACCTCATTCAACGCTTTATCAAACTTATATTCATTAATCAATTTTAAAATCTCTTTAATCTTAAATTTCTTGGCAAGCTTATTCTCACATTTTTCAAGCCCATTCTTTTCAATTAGACCACTCACTCGCGAAACTAAATTGCCAAGTTTATTCGCCAACTCATCATTATGCCTACTAATAAGTGCATCTTCACTAAAATCAGAATCATCAAAAACATTTGATTTTAAAAGCGCATACCTAATGCTATCTGGATTGTATTTACTTAATAGGTCAAGGGGGTCTACGACATTACCTAAAGTTTTACTCATCTTTTTACCTCCAGAAATCAAATATCCATGAACAAGTAATTTGTCAGGCAATGGATATTCAGCAGACATTAAAACGGCAGGCCAAATAACAGAATGAAACCAATTAATTCCTTTTCCGACAATATGCAAATTAGCCGGCCATTCTTTTTCAGCACCAGAAACATAATTTATCAAAGCATCAATCCAAACCCAAATTTTAAAATTATTATTTCCCGGGAAATCAATACCCCAACCAACATCCTTTCTACTTATACAGACATCATTAAGACCACCCTCCAACCTCGCAAGAATTTCATTTTTTTTAGAATCTGGAACAACATAATTCTTAACATACTTAATCAATTTATTTTCATACTTACTCAAACGAAAAAAATAAGCCTCTTCTTTCATATGATCCGGCTCCTTGTTATGCTCGGGACACCTCCCATCAATCAAATCCTTCTCAGTTTTATATCCTTCACATCCCGAACAATAATATCCCTCATAGACACCCTTATATATATCTCCATTATCCATAATTCTTTTAACTATTTTCTGAACAACCTTTTTGTGCTCATCTGCCGTAGTTCTAACAAATTTATCATACGAAATATTCAAATCATCACAAAGTTTCAAAAATAATGCAGTATTTTTATCAACAAATTTCTCAACTCCCATTCCTAAATTCTTAGCTGCTCGAACATTTTTTTGAGCATTCTCATCAACACCCGTCATAAAAAAAACATCTTTTCCAATAAGTCTATTCCATCTAGCTAAAACATCGGCCAAAACTTTTTCAAATGCATGCCCTATATGCGGAGCCGCATTAACATAATCAATTGCAGTCGTTATGTAGAACTTATTTTTTTCTACCATTTTTCTTATTTCTCCTATTATTTATGTTCTCAATCGCCCTATTTAAATCTTTTATCTTATTGGCATGTTTAATATGGGGGGAAATTTTCCCAAACAATTTATCCAAATCATTCATTCTATTAATATTTAATTGCCAATAATTATGATTATATTTATATCCCTGATTGTTTTTCTTACCCATTCTATTATCAGACTTAGGGAAACCACATTTAACTCCATAAAAATTAAGTTTTTTGTGAATCAAAAATAACAACTCAGAATCATAATTTCCCAATCCAAATTTCGCCATTCCTCTATATACACCAATATGTCCTTCGGCATCAATAAAGCCAGAGAGAAAAGAATAAAAATGCTTTTCATTATTAAATATCCAATCAGGAGTTTTTTTAGGCAGCAAAAAATCAAAAGACATATCCAAAAAAACCTCAACATGCGAAACATTAGGAGATCTCTTTACCCAAACCCTACCATAATCACCAAATATTTTTTCTATTAATTCTATCTGTTCATAAATTGTACTAGAGCAGGCTAAAGAAATAGTTTTTCCAGCATTATACATCTTCCTTGCTCTCAAGTCTCCAATTCTAAAACCAATTAAATAAGCTTTTTCAATCAAATCTCCACTAAAATTTTTCCTAGGATAAATTAAATGAGAATCCGACCTATCTCTAATATTTATGTCAAACTCTATTAATTTTCTATAAATTGTCCCCCTAGGGATATCAATTAATTTCTCTATTTGCCATGTTGATAATTTATTTAAAATATAAAGTTCATATAAAAACTCCTTACCTAGCTCAACTCTTTTAACACCAGGTAACTTACTTGTGATTCCAAACTCCTTTAGTCTCTTCCATACAGTTCCCTGGCTACAATTCAACCTATCTGCTATTTCAAACGTAGTCAAGCCTCGTTCTAAATACATATATTTCAAATTAGATTTTTGTATATTAATACTTTTTTTCATATTATAATTAAATAAAGCAACTTTATAAAGTTTTTTAACAAAAAACTAGTATAAAAAAGTAACTCTTAATATTAAATTTACAAAAAACATTTATTAACCTATTTTTACTCTATTAACCGAGGTGAAAATGAAAGAAAAAGAAAAATTATCAAAAAGAGAACTAAAAAAAAATTCTAGAAGATATTCAATCAAAGAAGGTATTTACGCCTCAGCGAAAGTTGCATTCGGAGATTCCTTCATATCGCCTTTTGCAATTGCTATAAACACTTCGAGCTCCATGGTTGCAATGCTGTCCTCAGTAGCAGGACTCTTGGGCCCACTTTCACAAATTGTCGGCTCAAAACTTATGGAAAGATACTCAAGAAAAAGAATAGTGCTCAAGGCAATTCTTTTAGAGTCACTTATGTGGTTACCATTAATAGCAATAGCTATTTTGTTTTATTTTAATATATTAACAGACCAGCTTCCATTCTTCCTCTTACTTTCATATGCAATATACATAGTAATCGGACACCTGGCCATTCCTGCCTGGTTTTCATGGGTTGGAGACATAGTGGACAAAAAACATCGCGGAAGATGGTTTTCAAAAAGGACACTATTAACTGGATTTGTATCTGCAGTTCTAGCTTTTATATCATCTCTATTTTTAGATTACACAAAGAAAGAAGACATGATTATAATCGGATTTATAATTTTATTCTCTTTTGCCCTAATTTCAAGATTTTCCTCATGGATGATCTTCAAAAATCAATACGAACCAAAAATGAAAATAAAAAAAGGAGAAAACCCTTCCTTTGTTCAATTTTTACTAAACGCACCAAAAAACAACTTTGGAAGATTCGTAATATTCAGAGCCTTTTTTAGTTTCTCTATAGCTATATCTACGCCATTAGTGGCAGTATATCTTCTAAGAACGTTAAGCTTCAGCTATACAACATATATGGTAGTAGTCCTAGCCGGATCGCTTTTCTCTCTTTCGGTAATGGGATTATGGGGAAAATTTGCAGATAAATTTGGAAATTATAGGACCATTCAGATAGCATGCATCTTTATCCCAATGACTCCAATACTTTGGATAGTATCAACCTCTCCAATATATCTAATATTAGTACCATCTTTTATAGGTGGTATTTTTTGGGCAGGATTCACCTTAGCATCAGGAAACTTCATATATGACAACATAGAAAAAGAAAAAAGAGGGACTGCTATATCTTATCACAACATGTTGATGGGAATAGGTGTTTTTCTTGGAGCAGGAGTAGGAGCATTCCTTATCAAATTTATAAAAACAGATACCATAGAACCAATGATAATTATTTTCATAATAGGTGGGATAGCAAGAATGACTACCGTATTCTTTTTTATGCCAACACTTAAAGAAGTAAGAAAAACAAAGAAACTAAACGGAAAAAAAGACATAGAAAAATTCGTAAGACAAGAAACCATCCCAACAATGCACGAAGAAGTTCATCAAATAATATCGATTAAAGATTATTTGATAAAGAAATAAGTATTAAAAAAAGCCTATTAAACTCAAAAACTACAATATTTTGTTTACGCCCTTACTTAATATGGGAAGAAATAAAATATAATTATTTCGAAACCTATTTAAATAAATCAACTCTAATCCACCTATGTTTAAGAAAAAGATATGCGCAAATTGTAAAGAAAAAATGAAAGAATCTTACAGCTTTTGCCCAGAATGTGGGCATAAAGACGGAGAGAAGAAAGAAGCAGACTATGGCATGCTAGGAACAAACGACTTAAGTCAAGAAACACCGATGCAAATAAAACTACCAATGGGACTAAATATGATATTTAATTCTCTGATGAAAAATTTAAACGCAGAAATGCAAAATATGAACCAAGATATGACGAAAGAATTAAATAAACAAAAAATGCCAAAAATGAACGGAATAAGTATTAGCATATCATCCGGGAAAAACACACCACCTCAGATAAAAATGCAAAACCCCAAGGAAGCGAAAACTCCAAAAATTCTACACAAATCAAAAAGCTTTTCAGAAAAAAGCAAGAAAAACTTCATAAAAACAGAAAAAGAAGAGCCAAAAACAAACATTAGAAGATTAGGAGACAAGGTAATCTACGAATTAGAACTCCCAGGAATAAAATCTCTAGACGAAGTATCTTTTGTAAAACTAGAAAACTCTATAGAGATAAAAGCAGCAACAAAGAAAAACGCATACGAAAAAATAATCCAGATAGGAATGCCCATCTCCCACTACTCATTAGAAGACGAAAAACTAATTCTTGAATTAGAAGCTAAATAGATTCTAACTCATATAATCCTGTACGGATAAGGTAAAATCACTACGTGAATTTTCGCCTTGTGGACTATTTTGAAAAAATAGTACTCTTGAATCGTATAGGTTCAAATCCTAACTCATATGATCCTGTACGGATTTGAACCGTAGACCCCTGCCTTTCTGAACTGTGAACAGTTCGGAATGAACGAACTTGTTCGTACTTATCAGAGCAGTGCTCTACCAGACTGAGCTACAGGATCATGTAGCAGAAATTCTTCCGATATAACAAAATCAATTACATTTCATTTATAAAATTAACTAATTAAAAAATAGAGAAAATAAAATTAAAATTAAAAATTATTCCCTAAGATCACTTATTCCAAGCATAACAAACAAGAGGCCAATCATTAATACGCCCCAAGCAATGCCACCCTTAAGAACAATTAACGCAGCTGTGCCGAATCCCCACATATTCATCAGTGAGACATATACCGCAACAATTACGAAAACAAGTCCGATTAATAGTTCCATCCATTTATTCATTGTAACTCTAAATACAATATTTCATTTAAAAAGATTCTTATAATAGAATAGCTAATTCTCACTACACATTCCACGTTCATGAACGGGTCTAGACATCTCAAAAAAAACTAATTTAACCCACCCTGCATACGGGGCAATTCTAAATAATGCCCTACCAACAAGCTGGTCTCCAGATATTTTTTTCTCAAACGCAAGCTGTCCATTATTATTATCTCCAACTGTTTGAAAAACATATTCATCGCCAGAAGAATCAATATCAATAACTCTATGAATTATCGGATTTTGCTGACTAGCAGAAAAAATAATGACATCTCCTAATTTGACCTTCTCTGGCCTAACCCCCACAATAAGTAAAATATCACCCTTAGTAAATCCACGTTTAAATCCGAAATTCGAAAAAGCCTCATTATTAATATCAAATCCAGAATATTTACTCTCATGATCTTCCCACCAATTATCATAATTTGACATCAAATTTCCATTGTGATGCATGCTGCACGACTCAACAATAGCTAAAGGTAAACTTGTACCAAGTATAAATCCTATACCCGGGAAAAAAATGAATTTAATAAAAATGAATAAAAAAACCATAGAAAAAATCCAGCCAAACAAACTATCATCCTTCCATAATAAAAACCAGAACTTCCCAAAAACCTTCTTAGATTTTTCTAAGAACTTATTCGTATCACTCTTTTTCATAAAACAAAATATGCTTCAATACTTTTAAAGCTTCCCCAAAGTATTTGCCCTAATGCATCAGTATAGGAGTATGTCAAGAGACCGACGCGAAAAGACACCAGAAGATATAACAAACCAAACCGCAAGGTTTATATTGGGTATTTTTTTTATATTACTCTATGTTAGATAAACTTCTAAAGGATGTCGTCGTTATTATTGTTGGAAAACCAGCTGAGCCAATAGCCGAACTACTAAACACAAAAAAACATGTAAACGAATTTACAATAGCAAAAAAATTAGAAATAACGATAAATCAAACTCGTAATATTCTCTATAAGCTTTCAGATTTCGGATTAGTATCTTCAATAAGAAAAAAAGACAAGAAAAAAGGTTGGTATACATACTTTTGGAAAATAGAAATCGGAAAATCATTAGAATTTTTAAAATCAAGACTAGAGCAAAAAGCAGATACATTCAAAAACCAAATAGCAAACAGAGAAACAAAACAATTCTATATTTGCGAACTATGTAATATTGAATTTTCAGAAGAACACGCCATGCTTAATGATTTTACCTGCAATGAATGTGGTGGAATTTTTACACTAAAAGATAACGAGAAACTTCTAAAAGGACTTAAAAGAAACTTAGAAAAAATAGAAAATGAAATATCTGAAATAGATGTGGAACTTGAAAAAGAAAAAGAAATACAAGGAAAAATAAAAGAAAAAATGCTTAAAAAAGAAGCAAAAGAAAAAGAAATAAAGAAAAAAGAAGCAACTGAAAAAAGAAGAATCGCTAGAGAAGCAAAAAGAAAAGCGCTAGGATTACCAATTAAAAAACCAGCTAAGAAAAAGGTAAAGAAAAAAGCGAGTAAGAAAGCTGTAAAGAAAAAGGTAAAGAAAAAAGCAGCTAAAAAGGAAGTAATCAAGAAAGTTATAAAGAAAAAAATTCTTGTTAAAAAGAAAGTTCTAAAGAAAAAAGTAATAAGAAAACCAGCTAAAAAGAAAGTAATCAAGAAAGTTATAAAGAAAAAAGTAAAGAAAAAAGCTTAATAAGCATCAAAAATATCTTCTAATATGGAAAACATTTATACTATACAAAAAAAATCTAACGTATTGCAAAACCTTAGTGCTACAACAATAATTATTGGAATAAATTTACTAGCCTTTATCTTCATTTTTATTAAGCCAGAAATTGCATCTAAATACGGGGCAATAAACCCCATAAATATTTTAGCAGGGAAATATCTTTGGACTTTAATAACAAGCATATTCTTACACGCTGGATTTTTTCATCTATTCGCGAATATGATATCACTACTTTTTATAGGCTCACTGGTAGAAAAAATATTAGGCAAAAAAAGATTCTTTTGGTTCTATATGATATCAGGAATTTTTGCAAGTCTATTATTTATTTTATTCGCACTCTTATCCCAAATGATATATCAAACAACTTTAAACATTCCAGCAGTTGGAGCTTCGGGGGCACTTTTCGCACTAATAGGATTTTTGATGTTAATAACACCAAATCTTCCTGTATACATTATGTTTGTACCAATACCAATAAAAATGAAATACGCAGCTCCTGGAATATTAATTGTACTATGGCTCATCTCAATCGCTGGAGAGGTCCCAATTGGAAACACAGCACACCTAGGGGGACTTTTGGCAGGACTAGCATATGGGATATACGTTAAAAAAAAATACAAGAATAAAACGAGGATGATAGGCAATCATTTTAGCTAATGAAAAAAACAAACACAATAAAATCACTTTACAAAGACAGCTTTGACTACATAAAAGAATCTAAAAAATACATTTTAACAATTATAATAATATTTTTTGCCAGCGCTATAGCCGGATTAATAATTCCAATACCAGAAGATATAGTAATGAAACTTATGGAAATATTAAAAGAAATTGTAGCCCAAATAGAAGGCAAAACAACTACAGAGATTATTGCCTTCATATTTTTAAATAACACACAAGCAACTCTAATCGGATTATTTGCTGGAATATTTTTAGGAATAGTTCCAATAATTTTAGCAGTAACAAATGGATTTTTATTGGGATTTGTATCACTATTAAGTATTCAGACAGCAAGTATTCTTTCACTCTGGAGAATCCTCCCACACGGAATATTTGAACTACCTGCTATATTTATTTCACTGGGAATAGGCCTACGACTTGGAACATTTATATTTAACAAAAAACCAATAGAAGCTCTAAAAAAAGACCTAAAAAAAGCCCTAATAACATTTATTCTAATTATTCTTCCCCTTCTAGTTATTGCCGCATTGATTGAAGGTATATTAATCGGAACTTCTATCTAAAATTTAAGACATCTCTTTAACAATTTTTTTGAATTTATCAATATCCTTAAAATTCATTTGAGCACCAACCGCCATCTCATGACCACCGCCCCTAACTCCCTCTATTTCTTTTTTGGCCCTATCTAAAATATCTCTAACATTCTTACCCCTAAGAGATAAATTCGCTCTCTCTCCAGAAATATAAACAACTACTACAATTTTATCCGGATATAGATAATTTAATTCGTTAGATAAATCACTACTCATACTTACATCTCCTGCATACTCGAAAAATAAAACATTACCCTCAACGCAATCTTTAGCTTTTAAAATCAATTTCTCTCGTTTTTTATTAATTTCATTAAATCTCAAATGCATCAATGAATTTTTTTTGCCCTCTTCTAAAACATCATGTGGACCATCTGCCTTCATTAAAAATTTCATCATTACGACAACGTTTGAAATTCTATCTTTTAACCCAGAACTAAAAATTCTAGCAACCTTGCCTATCTCTGATTTATAATACACATCAAACGGATCTTCTGTCTCCACACCAAGCTCTGGATATTTTTTCAAAAACTCAGGATACTCTTCAGGTAAAAATCTATCCGAAACCGAACCAGCAACCATAAGCCATAAATCATCCTTCGTATTGGAAACCTGATAACATAAAACTGTAGTTGGAGTACTAGAAGATTTTTTACCATATACCGGATTATAATATTCAACATAGTCTGGAATTTCACTTTCGGTTTTATGATGATCAATCCAGATAATTGGAATATTTATCTCTCTAGCCGCTTCAAAAAATTCTTTCGAGACATTAGGCTTATCTAAAATAACGATACTATCACAATCAAGCTCACGCACCCTTCTAAAGTAATCAATAGACAGCTCTGGAAAAGATTTTATGGGAACCCCCTTACCTTTTCCCAAATACCTCTGAAGCAAAAGAAATGAACATAACCCATCTGGATCATTATCAAATAAAAACAACGGATTTGAAAACCCTTCGAGTCTATTTCTTATTTTTTTTACCTGCAATTTCGTCAACATCACAAAGGGCACAAAAAAGCATTAATAAAACTAATGGAAAGTAAATTTATCACCCAAACCTTTAAAAGTAAATATCCCCAAAATTAAACATGGAATTTTGTCCTAAATGCGGTGCTGTTTTAATTCAAAAAAGAAAAAATGACGGATGTCCTAGATGCAACTATTCAGCAAAAGGACACTCAGAACTTAAAACATCAGAAAAAGTAGACGAAGTAAAAAAGATAGCTATAGTAAAGGAAGGCCAAGATGAAATATTGCCTGTTGTAAATGACACCTGTAAAGCATGTGGACATGATAAATCATATTTTTGGACCGTTCAGACACGAGCATCAGACGAATCAGAAACAAAATTCTTCAAATGCGTAAAGTGCAGTCACACACGACGTGATTATAGGTAATAAAACCAAATGGCCCCAGAGGGATTTGAACCCCCGACACCTAGATTTCTCCTTTTTCTCAAAATGAGAAACGAACAGACTTGTTCTATACTTTAAGAGTCTAGTGCTCTGACCAGACTGAGCTATGAGGCCACTATATAAAATAATATTTTAATTCATTTATAAGATTATCTTTTTCAACAAAAAACAAAAACCACCCCTTTTCTTTTTTAACAATAAGTAAATAATTTTATGATATATACACTTACTTAATCAATTTCTGGATATTCTCAATTGCATCAGCAACATCTCTACCCTTCTTTGTTAGTTCTATTATTTTTATTCTTCCTTTCTTCTCAAATACAACCAACTTCAACTCTTCAAGTGTTTGCAAAATCTTTACAGCATGACTATATGTACAGTCTACTTCTTTTGCAAGGATACTACCATATCTCATCCGCGTATTCTTTTTCAAAGAAACAAGCATTAACGCAGGCTTTCTTCGAAAAAAGATATTAAAGTTATCTTTCATTTTTATTTTTCTCCATTTTTAATAAATGAAAATGCATTAAAGATTTTTTGAAATCTTTGTTTCATTTTAGTTTTTCCCGACCTAACCATACTGATATATATGGTTAAACCTATATATTCAGAAAGGGACTTACTTTTAAATGTTTTGTAAAACATTCATTAAATTATAGTGATAAAAATATAGAGGTTCTAAAGAGCTATACTCAAAAACCAAACAAAAAACTACCAAAATAAAGGTAAAACAGAATCAAATAACTAATAAGAAAAACCGGAACAAACGGAATTCCCTCTCTAATTAAAACAAATTTCCTTATTTTCTTTATTTTCTTTATTTCTGACTCACTTAGGCCCTCCCAGCTAGCATCTATTCTCTTTTTCCCAACCCCAACGCCCTTATACAATAGATCTCCCATTCTTAAATTGTTAGTCATAACCTTCTTAATCATACACGAATTATCAATAGCCTTTGCATACAAATAAAAATATGGTAAAAATAAAACCATAATTCCTAAAAGGAAAAACAATACATCAAAAAACCCAAACGCAAAAAGAACCACCCCAATTAATTCGGGAATAAGTATTTTTTTCTTATTTCTATTAAAAAGTCTCAAAAATTCTAACTTAAACTTATCAAAATGCATAAACATCAAAACAAAGCTCCAAATAATTCCATATATTGCACCAACAACCAAAAATAAAATTAAAAACCAAATAAATATATTTACATTCTCAGATAAAGACAATTTCAACGGGAAAATAGCTCCAAGAGCTATCATTAATTTGGCATCCCCTCCACCAAATAGCCTACTATAATAAAACAAATTCCCGAGAACCAAAAAAATACACAAGCCAATAACCCCTTGGTAAAAAAACGCAAAATCAAACGCCTCAAATAACGAATAAAAAAATCTTATTCCAAGAACAAATATAATTAAAGAAAAATTAAGCCAATTTGCAACTTCGCGACTTCGCAAATCTTGAATACTAGCAAAAACTATCCACAATAATCCTATTAAAACTAAAACCACCTCTATCATCAATCAAGAAGAAAAGATATTTTTATAAAGTTATCTAGATAAATATCAATATGAAAAAGGGGTCAAAAAAGGAGTTACAGAAGTATCTTTTTTTAATAATGTCTATAGCACTAATTTTTCTTTCATATTTAATAATAAAAGACTTTATTATTCCGCTTGTTTCCGCTTTTATTCTAGCCTATTTAGTTAAACCAATATATAATAAAATAAATCCAAAATTAGGAAGCACTCTTTCAGCTATAATTTGTATAATTTTAATTATCTCAATAATAATAGTTCCACTAGGTATTATAGCAACACAATCCACTCTAGAGGCAGCTTCTTTCGTTAAAGACGTAAACGTTAAAGAACTATTTCAAACAATTAAAACCCTTCCAATTATGGAAAAAATAGATATTGATATAGCCGAACTAACCAATTCTACGGTAACCTTCGTTGCAAAACTAATAACATCTACACTATCTCAAATACCTTCAATCATATTAGGCGTATTCATAACCCTTCTAGGAACATTCTATATTTTAGTAAAATGGGACATTCTAGCAAAAGAACTAAAAAAATATATTCCATTCTCAAAGAAAGAAAAAATAATAAAAGAATTAAAAACGACAACAGACAATCTCGTATATGGACTTATCCTTATAGGCTTAATTGAATTTGTCGTAGCATTAATAGGATTCTATTTGCTTGGTATAAAGTTTTACATAATACTTTCAGCATTAGTGTTTTTTACTGCATTTATTCCAGGATTAGGTCCTGCGGCAGTTTGGGTGCCAGTAGTGATATATTTCCTACTAACAGCAAATATCCCAGCAACTATTGGAGCAATAGCCCTAGGGATAATTCTAGGCGTCGGAATAGACTTCATACTACGAGGAAAAATAATGGGAGACAAAGCAAATATAAACCCATTAATTATGTTTATTGGAATAATCGGGGGAGTCTCAGTCTTTGGAATTTTCGGAGTTTTAATAGGTCCATTAGTATTAGTATACGCAATAAAGCTAGCAAACGAGATAATTAAGAACAAATAAAATCATCACTTCTTGTCTGAAACAATCTTCACATTGCTGGACCTAAACCTTCCACCACTTTTATACGGATGCTTCTTCTTATCTTTCTTCTTATCTTTCTTCTTATTTCTTTTTGTACCAGTTGCATAATCCATTTTAAGTTTTAATATATCACAAATTTAATCATATAAACAAGTCATTCAGAATTTAAAAATGTTAAGGAAATTATGCACTACAGCAAATCTGCCCATCTCCAACATTAGAGAAACTACCATCCATTACTTGAGCACCAGTCTCTGCATTACATCCCAACTCAGCATCTTTAGGAACAGGACACTCGGCAACTTCAGCAGAAGTTCCTCCAGCTGCTTCTTCAGGAGAAACATCTTTTGCACACTTTTCCCCATTAATATAAATATCTTCAGCCGCCCAATCGGCAGCTGATAACTCAGTTTTAATCTTAAGACAAATCTGCTTCTCGACGTCTCCTTCGCACGTCGGCACTACTCCATCGGGAGAATTAGAAGAATCAACAACAAGTCCAAGATTTTCATCAGCATATTTACATCCTACAAACCGATTGTCTGTCTTAGTCTCCATTGTTCCAACACAATAATGAGTATTCCCAAACGCCAACGCTCTGTTACATGTTTGTTCCAATAATAACATGTCAACATCTTGTGCTGTTAAAGCACCAGCTTTTTCGGAAAAACCATAAAAATAAATAATTATTAAAGCAGCCGAAATAACAAGTATAACAACTCCAACTATCATCTCAAAAGAAAGACCACCTTGACCTTTTTTATTTAACCTCTCTATCATAAACTATCTACGATAAAACCCTTTATAAAAGTTTCCCCAAATATCTCAGCATAGGAGAACGTTAGGAGGTGTTAGAAAAATATACAAAAATAAACTTGACATAAACAAAAATAAAAATAATCTACCCACAACCTTTAAAAACCAATTCCTCTACCTATTTTTACAATGAAAAGATCCTCAAGACGATGGAAAAAGAAAGGTCAGATGCGTTGGAAATGGCAACGTAAGAGACTTAGAAAAGAAAAACATAAACGTAAACTTAGAAGAGCAAGATCTAGATAGTTCTAATTATCCAAAAATTTCTGTACCAATAAACTTTTTACCCTTAAGTAAATTATTCAACTGATTGGCATTTTTCCCCAGGATAACCGTTCTAATTTTATTATTCATAATCACCCTAGCCGCCTTCTGATCTAAAACAAAATGCTGACCCGGCTTAAACTTCATCTTATTTGCCATTCTAAAAAAATCTCTCCAACTTATTTTAGAAATAAACTTAGCTCCTTTTAGCTTCGGATGCTTACTATATAATCCCTTAACATTCGTCATATTAACGAATTCGCAATTAAGTTTTCTAGCAATATCTGCAGATGTAGAGTCAGATGTCTGATTTGGCTTATACTCTAACGCTCCACAAAAAACCACATCTTTTTTTCGAAGCTCCCTTTTGACCCTAAAAAAACTATGAGGAATTCCACGCCTAGAATCCTCTCCAAAAAAATAACTCATAAATCTAGCATTAGCTCTAGTCGCATTAATTCCGGCCAAACTCTGCAAAACATGTCCATGTCCTTGAGACTCAATAGCTCTAATATATTTTCTAGCTAAACTCCCCCCGCCACATACAACCACAAATTTATATTTTTTAGAATTCTTCTTCAAAACTTTCTTAAACTCAGAAAGAAACCTGCCATCAACATCATCCGGAATTATCAAGCTCCCACCAAGACTAATAACTATCACATCCTTTTTCATATCGCAATTAAGAGCATCTACTTTTTAAATTGTTTTAATTCTTCCCAGCCTACTTCTTTTTTTGCTAAATAAAAATCCTCAACAACAAACCCATTACCAAGCAATTCCTGATCCCGTCTTACAGCATGAGGCAATACGGGTATTGTTATATGTGGTGCATAATTACCTCCAAAATATCTATCATTTTCTGCAGATTGACCCACTAAATATTTTCTCACATTTAACATAATTTTTTTATGCAAATCAAATAATTCTTTTGTTCTAGATACTTTTAAAACAAAACTCTCCTCATCAAAATCTCCAAACTCAGTTGTTATTAATTCAAATGGGTTCCAGCTGATTTTTTTTAAATCAGATATTAATCTTTCTTCATGTTGCACGCCCATATCAAAAAAATAGAGTGTAGAATGAAGTCCCAATTTGGAAACTGATGCACCATCGCCCAAAATTAAGTCAGATAACTTTCTATCTGGCTTAAAATAAATTAAATGCTTCATAAACTAAAGCTTATCTAGAATATTATAAATATTTATATCCTACTTAACCGTAAATAACTTATCATCATCTACATCAAACACATCTAATCTAACTCCAGCATCCAACCACCCATGCCCATAATTCAACGCAGCAAACGCATTTACAAAATCACCCTTCTCCATGAAATGCTCAGCATCACTCAAATAATTCTTAACCATGTCATCTATCTCTTTAGCATATTCCTCTTTCCCATCATACACACTTTCCCCAGCTTTAACTAAGGCAGCCCGAGTAACACTAAAATACTTCTCCAGTTTTTCCTTTGTAATAACATTATCCATAAGATAATCTATTCTAAACCATATATAAATTTATCAATTAAACAAAATACTCTAAGACTATGGATAAATTTATAGAAAATATACTAGAAGCCGAAAGAATGCTTTATTCCTCAGACCATCTAATTTACACAACCTTCCCAGTAGTCCAAGATAAAAGAATACTACTTCAAACAATGAAATCCATTTCTGCCGCCTCAACCAAAATAATAAACACAATTCTGCAATATGACTACATTCTCAAAAGAATAAAATTAGACAAAAATCCAAAAACAAATTTTGAAACATTTGAAAACAATTGCGCACCACGTTACGAAATTTTACCAAGCGAAATAAAAATACTTAAAGAACTCTTCAAATTAAACAATCTTCATAAAAACAGCGGGATGACTTTCAGACGAGACAAAAAAATAGTAATAATGTCCGATAACCTAACTACAGACATACTAACCTACGAAAAAACAAAAGAATTTCTAAATATATCAAAAGAACTTCTTAAAAAAACAAAAATTCAAATAATCAAAAATTACCAAAATTAATAAACCCCAATTATCTAGAGAAAATATGGTAAAAATAGGTCTTGAAATTCACGCATATCTAAACACAACCGAGAAACTTTTCTGCAATTGCAAATCCGAACATACTAATAAAGAAGTTAAGCCAAACACAAATATTTGTCCAATTTGCACCGGACAGCCAGGATCTAAGCCAATGCTTCCAAATAAAGTAGCAATAGATAAAATAATTGAAATTGGGCACGTACTAAACTGTAAAATAAATAAAGAACTAGCCTGGCAAAGAAAACACTACTCCTGGCCAGACTTACCAAAAGGCTACCAAAATACAATTTCAGGACCCCATGCAACAGAAAATGCCAGCAAGGGAAAATTCCTTGGAATCGGAATAACCGAAATTCATTTAGAAGAAGACCCAGCAAGCTGGAACCCAGACACCGGAGAGATAGACTATAACCGTTCAGGTGCACCGCTAGTTGAAATCGTAACAGATCCAGACTTTAAGTCGGCAGAAGAGGTAACAAATTGGCTAAATGGACTCTTGGCAACACTATCCTATATTAAAGCAATAGATAAATCAGCCGGGATAAAGTCAGACGTAAATGTATCAATCCCTGGAGGAAAAAGAATCGAACTAAAAAACATCAATTCTCTCACCAACATTCACAATTCAATAATAGTTGAAGAAGCAAGACAAAAAGGAAACGTTCCAAAAGAACAAGAAACACGTAAATATGATGCAGAAAAAGGTATGACAATTTTAATGCGGAGCAAAGAAGATGCCGCAGACTATAAATTTGTAAAAGACCCAGACTTACCAAAAATTATAATTAAAAAAAAACTAATTAAAGAACTAAAAGACAATCTACCAGAAACACCTTTCGAAAAACTAGAAAAATTAATCAAAAAACACAATATAGACAAAAAATCCGCAACAACCCTAACAAAGAAACTAGAAATAGTTGAATTCTTTGAAAAAGTAATTAAAGAAATTCCAAAAGAGATAGCAATACCCTGGACAACAATAGAGCTACTAGGGGTCTTAAACCATAACGACAAAGAGCTAGAAGAAGTAAAAATAGACCACAAACATTTCATAGAATTATTAAAATTAGTTGAAAGCAATAAACTAACAACCCTTAAAGCAAAAGATATCTTAAGGCAATTCGTCCCAGAATCTTTCTCGCCAAAAAAATTAGCAAAAGAAAACGAAGCAATCAGTAATATTGATGAAATAGGACAGATAGCAGAACAGGTAATAGTAGAAAATAAAAAAGCTGTAGATGACTACAAAAACGGAAACAAATCAGCAATAAACTTCCTAATTGGGCAAGTCATGAGACTTACAGACAAAAGAGCAGATTACGTTACAGCAAAGAAAGTTCTAGAAGAAATATTAAAAGACTAACCAACAAACTGCGTAACCATTCCTAAAATAAAAATTAAGCTCAGGGCCAAAACTATAAACCAATTAACATGAACCGAATATTCTGGTTTTCTATCTCCATTCTTTTTAGCACTTCTAATTATGAATAAAACAACAACCGCCGTAAGCCCTCCCGAAACCACTCCTCCAATAGAAAGAATCATAGTAAAAGAAAAAAGTCCGGAATACTGAACCAAAAGAAACAAAATAATAGGAATAAAAGAAGTCAAAAACCAAGCTCCAAAATTACTCATTTTTTCATCAAACTCTAAATTTTCAATTAAAGCATTTCCAAGCGCTAAATACGAAGTAAACATCGTAAAAACTCCCAGTATAATAAAAATCGGACCAAGTGCCAGAGTAGCAACCTCTGGAGTATTTGTCCCCATATAGCCAACAACAACAAAAGAAAACAGGGCATAAAACACAACCGAGACAAAAGTTCCAATAAGAAGAGCCTTTTTCAATTTCTTTCTATCTTTATTCAAAATTATTTTAAGTTCTGGGACCGCATGAAAACTCATTAAAGCAAACAGAACAACCCCAAAAGGTAAAAACAAAAAATTAGAATCAAACGTAGTCAAATTAGAAAAATTAATAAGACGAAAGAACCAAGCAAAAATAAAAACGAGTAAAAATAAAATTATAGTAACCCCAACCCTCTCAAATCTTTTTAGCGCCTTCATTCCACGATGAAGCAATCCCGCCATCAATATTCCAAAACTAACCCCAAAAACAATAATATAATTAAAATTGCCAAAAAAAAGAAAACTTAAAGACGCCCCAACCCCAAGTAGATACGCAACTATCGCAGAATAAATTCCAAAAAGCGTAGCAATCTGCGCAACAATCTTACCTCTTTTCCCAAGATATTTGTTAGCATAACCCGCTATCTGATGATTTCCTTTCGTTCTAAGCGCAACCTCTCCCAAATATAAATTAACCAAAAGTATAATTGCTCCAATAAAAAATATATAAAACAAAGAAACAAAAAATCCTGACTTCGAAGCAACATACGGAATTCCCAAAACACCCGCCCCAATACATGTTCCAACTAAAACCGCAATTGCACTCAAAAATCTTCTAGTATCACCATTCATTTTTACAAATGAACGCACGAGGAATCGTCTACCTCAGTAGGTTCTAGCTTGTGACCTCTTGTGCCCTTTAGGGTATTGGTTATGCCCCCTTATTGGGTAAACCCCTGTGGTGAGATTCCATACGTTCTTCATGAACGCACGAGGAATCGAACCTCGATCAACAGGGCCGAAACCTGTTATTCTATCCGTTAAACTATGCGTCCAATAATATTATGTCGATTTTTCACTTAAAATACTTTCCCCTTGAGCATCAGCGAAAGGAGGATGTCCGAAAGACGCCCCAATGCATCAGCACGGGAGGATGCCAGGGGGTACTCCCTAACTAAAAAAATTTAAATACACACTCCAACTAACCTATATATGGCAAAACAATCTACAGAAGGATTAACCACAAAAAAAGAAGATAACTTTACAGACTGGTTCACCCAATTAATGATTAAAGCAGAACTTGCCGACTACACTCAAGTTTCTGGTGCAATAGTTTACAGACCAGCCTCATTCGAACTCTGGGAAAAAATAAAAGACGAATGCGATAAAGAATTCAAAAAAATAGGCATAAAGAACTCTTACTTTCCACTTCTTATTCCAGAAAAACTCTTAACAAAAGAAGAAGACCATATTGAAGGCTTCGCACCAGAAGTAGCCTGGGTAACTCACGGAGGAAATACAAAATTAAAAGAAAAGTTAGCGATACGCCCAACCTCAGAAGCAATAATGTATGATTCATATTCAAAATGGATACGCAGTTATAGAGACCTACCACTTTTACTTAACCAATGGAATAATGTTGTAAGATGGGAATTCAATAATCCTGTTCCTTTTTTTAGAGGAAGGGAATTCTTATGGAACGAAGCTCACACCGTTTTTGAAACCGAAACCGAAGCACTAGTACACGGAAAAAAAGTAATAAAAGCCTATAATAAAGTAGTGGAGGAATTTATGGCAGTCCCAGGAATTTATGGCAGAAAAACCGAAAAAGAAAAATTTGCCGGAGCAGTCTTCTCTGAAAAAATGCATCACATCCTTCCAAGCGGAAGAGTAATAGAAGGTGTATGCTTTCACTATGATGGACAAAACTTCGCAAAAGCATACGATATCAAATTTACAAGCAAAAATGAAAAAGAAGAATACGTTTTCCAAAACACCCACGCAATTTCAACACGTATGCTAGGAACAATGTTAGGAATTCATTCGGACAACAAAGGAGTAATAATTCCTCCAAAATTAGCCACAAACAAAATAGTGATAATACCAATACTTTTTGATGATTCAAAAAAACAAGTTTTAGCTCAAGCAAAAAAAATAGCAGAAGAATTGGGCGAATTTGAGCCAATTCTTGATAGCAGAGAAGACATCTCGCCCGGAAAAAAATACAACGAATGGGAGCTAAAAGGAATTCCGCTAAGAATTGAATTAGGGCCAAGGGATCTAAAAGAAAATTCAGTAATGGTAGCCAAAAGAACTAGCGGAGAAAAAATAAAAATAAAAATAAGGGACTTAAAAAAAGAAATTCCAAAACTTTTAGAAATAATTCAATCCGAGCTTCTAAAAAAAGCAAAAAAACTACTAAAAGATGGAACAGTTGAAGCAAAAAATAAGACAGAACTGCTAAAAGAAATAAAAAACAAAAAAATGGTAAAAATAACTATGTGCAACTCTGAGAAATGTGAAGAACAACTAAAAACGGACACCGCAGGAACAAAAGTATTATTCATTGACCCAAAAAATCCAAACGTCTCAAAAAACAAATGCGTAATCTGCAACAAAAAAGCAAACTATTCTGTATATGTCGGAAAAACCTATTAAAATGCAACCCGTCTCCCGCGCTAAAGAAAAACTAGACTACGCAATTAAAGAATTCAATCTAAATCTAAAAAACAAGGTCTGCGCCGATTTTGGCTCATCAACCGGAGGTTTTGTTCAAGCAACCTTAGAACAAAACCCAAAAACAATTTATTCAGTAGAAACCTCAAAAAACAGACTACATTTCGTTCTTAAAGATAGTCCAAAAGTAATAGTCCTAGATCAAACAAACGCAGTTCACGTAACTCTTCCAGAAAAAGTAGATTTCATTTCAATTGATGTTGGCTGGACAAAACAATCTCTAATTATCCCAAATGCAATAAAAAACCTAAAAGACAACGGAATAATCCTAACACTCGTCAAACCTCACTACGAAGCCGGAAAAAGCTTAGCAGACGCATCAGATAAAGAAATAGAAACAACTCTAGAAAAAGTACGCAAAGAAATATTTCCATATATCAAAATAACCAAAGAAACCGAATCCCCAATTAGGGGGCTTAAAGCAGGAAATAGAGAATTTTTATGGTTATGCGAAAAAAAGAACAAAAACAAATCACGATAATTCTTAAGAACCTCTCTTATTAAAAAAATTTATGATAGAACAAAAAGGATTTGTTTTCCACTGTAGAGAAAAAGACAGCGCTAGAGGAATAGGAATATTTGGTCCAGCAGAAGGAGGCAATTTATATTCCTTAATAGGAGGAAAAGGTTTAAACCTTTTTAAAACCCCAGAAGAATCAGCCGAACTTGCATACCAATTTTGGATAAAAAATAACCAACCCCCAGGAGAACCCCGCATTGCAAGAGTAAAATTACGAATAGAAGAACCCAAAGAAAAGGGTAGGTGGAAGATAAGCAATAATCTTATTGTCTTGCATCCAATAAGAGATGGTATGATTAGGCTACTTGGTCCCGTCACAAACAAAAAAAATTTGGATTATTGCAATGGAGTCGGACAAGAACTTTTTTACAATGGGATAACAGCCTTCAATAGACGCAATGGAGAAACTGCATATGACCAAGCAGAATACGCAAGACAACAGATTACAAGACAGGCTGGAGGGGAAGAAGCATTGCTTTCAGAATTTCTTTTAGAGAACCTTCCAGAGTCAAGAATGCTTTTTCAAGAGGCTTCGCAAGCTAAAGCTTAATTACAATAAAACCAACCCAAATTTAACTCCGCCAATCTCCCCAACGCCTTCTTTCTTTAATATTCCAGCCTCAATCAATAACTTAACGGATTCTTCACCCACAGCATTGAACGTAGCATCCTCCTTAGCCATAAAATCAATAACCCCTAAAGTCTCTTCCCGACTCTTTTTCTCACCAGCATAAAAACTCTCCTTAACATCTAACTGAAACTCTCCTTCTTCAAATCTTTTTCCAAGTAAGTCATCATCGCAAATTGCAACGACATCTCTTACGCTGGATCTAATAACATTTACATACATCTTCTTTCCACCAATACCTCAGTATGGAAGGATGCCTCGACAGTGGTTCTCGTACCCTTTGGGTATCCGCCAGACGCCCTCCAAAATAAAAATATTAAAAAAAAATAAAAATAGAACCTAGAATGCTTTCTTAGCGCCATCAGCAATTGCTTTCTCAGCATTGTCTTTTGACATCATAGCACACATTGTAGTTCCACAGTCGGGACATTTTCCTTTACCCATGTACCCGCCTCTAGCAGTTTGTGTAATAGCAGGGTCTTTCATTGTCTGTCCCTTCTTCTTACACTTAACACAATAAGCTGTTACCATATTTTTTTCCTCCGTTTAATTACTGACTCGTATGAATCATTTTTGAAAAGTTCAGGCTTTTTATAAACCTTTTCCATACAGGTATTTTAGCCCAAATAGCAATTTTTACAAAATATTCCCCTTTTCTCATCGTACACAACTAATATATCAATACTAAATTGCGTGTTTCGCACCGCAAGCCAAACAATGCAAATACGTAAGTCTCCCCTCTTTAACCAACTCCGTATCTGGCTTTTTACACTCACGACAAACAACAAATTCTTTCGCATACTGCTCTATCTTTAAATTTATCTTTGCTGACGGAACCTTTTTATTTAGAACAAGTCTTTCTCCCTCAACTACCCCAGCGGCAGCAAGTTCTTTGAGTAAATATTTTTGGAAATGCTCAGAATCTCTTCTTAAGTGAGATGCAATAGAAAAAAAGTTAGTAATAAGAGTTTTTTTACCTAAAAATCGCCCTTCAACTTTTGGAACCTCAAATCTCTCCCCGCTACCAACTACTTTTTTTACTTTCAAATAAGCATTATCTAGCAATTTTTCATATTCTTCCATAATTTCAAACAAGCTTGAAGCTTTAAAAACCTTTATAAAAAAAGAAAGCCTACGTACATCATGGGAATTAAAAACATAGTCATGGGAATAGGAATAATCATTCTTACAATTTTTGTTACAATGTATGGAATAAATACTTTTTATCCATCGCCAGAATACGAAGATTTCTGCGAAGAATCCAGAACTGCAAATTTTATCGATTCAGAAGAAGCCTGTATCGCAAATGAAGGAAAATGGACAACATACGATGAACCAGTTCCAAAAAGAATTGAAGGAGAAACACAAATAACAGGCTATTGCGACAGAGATCATTACTGCAGAGTAGACTACGAAGCCGCAAGAGAAAAACACTCTAAAATAGTATTTTTCATAGCATTACCACTAGGAATATTAATAATAATAATCGGAGCAGCTCTTTTTGCTCTAGAAGCAGTTGGAGCAGGACTAATGGGCGGAGGAGTAGGAACATTAATTTTCGGAGTTGGAGGATACTGGCAATACTCAGACAATTTACTAAAATTCGTTCTCTCACTAATCGGATTGGTCGTTCTTATCTGGTTTGCCTATTGGATAAATAAGCAATCAGAAAAAGGCAAGTGGAAAAAGAAACTAAAAAAAATCCTTTAAAGCCCCTACTTCCCCTTAACAATCTTTAATAAAAATTCAAACAATTTCTCATACTCAAGCATTGCTTCTTTAGCTTCTTTTTTATTAATAAAAGATTTAGACCCGTGAACAATCTCATTACGCAACGTAACAATTTTTCTAAGAGTTTTTAAGTTCAGTTCCTTCTCTACCGAAATATCAGTAGCCATTTTCAAATAAAGTCCAAGTTTAATATCAACAAAATCAGTTTTATCTTTCGTTTTTTCATAAAACTTTAAAGCTTCATCATCTCGCTCTTTCAGTTTCTTTTTTAGTATTAAATCCAAAAGATACTCAATAGCCGCCTGCGCTTCCGTAATTGCAATCCTATACGTACCACTCTTATAAAACTGCCTAGCATAACCAAACATATAAACCGGCTCAACAACTTTTTCTCCACGATTAAAAAAATCCATTACTCTTTCAGTATTTGTAGCTATATCTTTATCTGGACCTATCTTTATACTTTTTATAGAAGGAGAGAAAAAATGAAACCCCTTTTTATCTGGAAATGTAATCTTAATTAAAGGTATTTCAGACTCAGCTATTGGCAAAACAAAATATTTATCATTAACATACTGATGAACATTTATTATTCTATTAACTTCATCTATAGCTTTTGAAATGATATATCTCTTCTTCATCTTAATATCAAGTTTCTTATCTAGAACATGCTCCAATTTCAAAACAATCTCAAATTCCGTCTGATAAATATTCCCATGTCTATCTTCATTTCCAACAATTGTCGCTTTAGAGGTATTAACATGAATCTCCTTAGCGACCAAAATTCGTTTTTTTATATTAGCAGAAACTTCTGCATTTTTTAGCTTAGTTGTTGTCCTAAGTCCTTCTTTAAGCTCTATGTCTCTCGGAACAATAAAATTCACCAAATATTCATGAGTTACCATTTTTTATTTCTATCCCAGCCATCTAACCCTTCCGGGTCTAGGCTCAAAAATAATCCCCTCTTCTAAAAGTTTTTTCACCTCTTGGTTGATAACATCTGGAGAAACGTCTCGCAAATCCATAATTATCTTATCTATATCAATTCCGCCATCTTCCTCGGCTCCTTTAATATCTTCTAAAATTTTATCCTTAATTGCAACAGCCTGAGAACGATCCTCAACCGCAGGAGCATTCTTTGACCTGTCTTTCTCAATCTCTTTTTTTCTGATTAAAAGATACTTTAAGTCCTGCTCTTTGATTATTTCAGGAGCAATATAGAGTTCATTATTGAAGTAACGCAAAAGTCCAATTAATACAACCGTCTGCCCCTGTTCCACCGAAGAAAATTTATCAACATCTTCTCCAAACGCCTTTAGCTTAATCTGCCCCGAACCATCATCTAACGTAAAAAAAGAATACTTGCTTTCCCCCGCACTTTCATACTTATCCACAATATTTCCAACAATATTAACTCTCGATATATGCTTATCTCCTAATTCCAAAAAAGAAAACCTATCTTCATCAAAAACAGGCTTACCAATAAGTAAATCGCCAACCCGATATTTATATGCCACATGCCTCTTAAATTGTTGAGTTTCAACCATACAAAATAGGCAGATATTCCGGTTTATAAGTTTTTATGGGGTAACCTACATCTTTTGAATATAACCCGCTTTAGGCCTAAATATCATCGACCCACTCTCTAATTTTGTAATCGCCTCTTCTAACTCCAATTTATCCATCTCACCTTCAAGCGCACCCTCCAGCTCTTCAACCGGAATCATTTTCCCCAGTTTTTCTTCTAACTCATTAATTTTCTTTCTAACAATATTTATTTTATTCCTCTGAGATGCCGGAGTTCTTGCAGTAATTCTATCTATATCAATCTGCCCCGTCTCATAATCATACCCCGCTTGAGTCAAATAATATTTCATTAAATTTATTGCTACATCTGCATCTTGCTCATCAACCGTTTCAGACAACCTAAGTTTAGCAACTGCTTCAGCCATTCTAATTATTGCACCAAGCTGTCTAGCCGAAATAGGAATCGGCCTAAGTTCTGTATCCCCAGAAACCGGACGATTACGCAAATCAACATAAAACTCTCTCATACGAATAACTGCTTCATTAGAAATTTTTGGCTTAATCTTTTTCTTGGCATAAGCAACATACTTACGAAACAAATCTCTCGGAACAAGCATATCCTTAGCCTCTTTTTGATGTTCTTCTAAAATATGCACCGCAACTTTCTCATCATTAGCTTTACTTGGAATATCTCTCATTGTAAAAATAACATCAAAACGATTAATTAATGGAGGAGGCAAATCAATTTGTTGAGCAATTCCTTGATACGGATCAAAACGACCAAACTTCGGATTTGCAGCCGCAAGTACAGATGTCTCAGCTCGTAAAGTTGCCTGAACATTCGCTTTTGAAATAGTAACCGACTGTTGTTCCATAGCTTCATGCATCGCCGACCTATCCTGCTCGTCCATTTTTTCCAACTCATCAATACAGACAAGTCCCTTGTTAGCCAAAACCATCGCACCAGCTTCCAGACTCCACCCCTTCAAATACTCATCACGAACAACCGTAGCGGTTAATCCAGCTCCCGAAGCCGACTTACCCACAACATAACGCCCTTTGGGAGAAATACTAGCCATAAACCCCAAAATAACCGATTTGGCAACACCCGGGTCCCCAATCATTAAAATATGAATATCTCCCCTAGTCTTAGTTCCATCCGCCCTCTCTTTTTGAACTCCACCAAACAATTGTAAAACCAATGACTCTTTAATTTCATCATATCCCCAAACACTCGGAGCAACACTATCCTTTAATTTCTGAAAAACCGCAGGGTCACTAGAAAGTTCCAAAATCTGTTTTTCGTCCTCTTCGCTTATATTCAAGTCTTCAAAAGTTTCCTCTAGCGGAATAATATTATTAACTTCAACCGCCAATTCAAAACGAGTAGACATTCCCCCAGATTGTAACGGAACCGGAACTTCCTTCAGCACTCCAATCGCAAGTACTCTCGCGCCCGGAGTTGTCTTTTCCTCCATATGCGGCTCAACCAAATCCTCTTTTACAAAAACATTAATTCTTTTAGGTTGCTCCCCTCCACTTAAAGCTTCAGGAGACTCCTCTAAAATTAATCTCTGTGTATCTACCATCTCTTTACTCTTTAAAGTAAATCCACCCCTTCTACCACAACTACACCTAGACGGCTCACGAAACTTCTTCTCCATCTGCAATACTGAAATTATGGTTCCACAACTCGGACACTCAAACCTCGCATTAACAACCTGCGGTCTAACATCTGAAGCCTGACGAATTATCCCCTCAATTAAAATCAATTCATCTAAATGTTTCGAACGAATATTTCTAATTTTTAACCTATGAGAATCTGGTAAATTATAAAGTCTAACTCTAACCCCTTTCTCAGAAACAGGAAGTCCAGACTCTTCAATTGCAAGCTCCATTAATCTTAAAACCTCCTCGGGAGCTAGAATAATTTCATCCGCTAACTTATTTGAAAACTCCAATAACTGAACAAAATCAATAAAAATAACCGAATTCGCAGAACGTAAACTTTCCCCCAACTCTTTCTTATGAAACTCAAAAAAATTCTTCGCTTCAATAATTATCTCTTCATTTCTCGCGCTATTCTTCTCTTTTTTTTCGTCTTCAGAATCATCCACTTGGTCATTCGAACCAGAATCACTCATCGCCTTCTCCATTTCATCAATATCCATTTCTTTTCACAATAGAAAAAGGCCACTTTAATTTATATAGATATATGGAAATTAATGAGTAGTTTTAGAAATAACTAATAAATTATTTTTTATAATTTTTAAGCGCCTGTTTTACATTTGCAAGAAGTTGCACCATTGAATCCTCTAGCTGAGCTTTATTTTTTGTCCCAGTGCAAACAAGTTTTCCATTAGAAAAAAGTAAGAACGTGGCAGTCGGATCAACCAATTTATACACTAACCCCGGAAACTGCTCTGGCTCATATTCAGTATTCTCCATCTCTAAGGCTAAAAAATTCAAATTAAGTTTTAGATTAATAGTTCCAGAAGCAACAATATTCTGAACAGTAATTTTAGGCTGAGTTGTAACAACAACATTAATCTTCTTTAGCTGCTTAATAACCGCATCAATAACCTGTCTTACCTGAGAAACAGATTTAGTACCAGTACAAACAACATTCCCAGATGAAAAAACCAAAACTGCAGATTTCGGCTCTTTAATTCTCAAAACAAGGCCCGGAAAAGTTTCAGGATTATATTCGGTATTTGGTTGAGTTCTAGCAAGTTTTGTTAAAGGAACAGGCTTCCCAAGTGAAGCAGTGGCAACGATATTCTGTATTTTATAGCTACTATCTGACTTTTTTGCTACCATTTTATATAAATTTATAGAACATTTCCTTTATAAAGCTTTTTAAATAAAAATCAAAACTCTAAATTGCAAAATTGAAAACTTTTAAAAACTCTAAATTGCTATACATTATATGGCAGCAAAAAAAGCTACTAAAAAAAAGGTGACAAAGAAAAAAGCTACACCTAAAATTTCTAAAAAAGCAGTAAAGAAACCAGCAAAAAAAGTCTCTAAAAAAATGGCAAAGAGACCTATGCACAAAGTTTCTAAGAAAGTAAGAATTGCAAGAGCAACAAGAAGAAAAATAAAAATTATTTTGAACAATCTTTTATTTTTCGCCGTATCAATGTTAATCTTCCTTCTCCTTTACTCTGCATCAGATAGCTTGGTATATCAAAATCTATTCATGCTCTTAACTATATGTACCGGAGTAATAGTTTTAGCATTTCTACTTATATTGTTAATTTTTGTTTTACTAAGATTAATGAACAAGTAATCATCAAATACTTTTTATACCCTAAATTTTATCATTACCTATATCGCCGCAGTAGCAGAGAATACACAAACTAGTTAAATATTATTACTTTTATAATATTATGAAAATTAAAATTATAAATAAAGAAATTAGAAACAAATTATTCTACGTCTCTAAATGTAGGATAAACAAACAATGGAAAAATATAGCTAGTGACTTAAATATCTCAAAATCTTCTCTAGAAAGATACAAGTCTGGACAAATATTAATCCCAGAAAGAATATTCAACTATTTTATTAGACAACTAAAAAAAAGCGAAAAAGAAGAAATTTTAGAAAATATCTTAAAATTTGAAAATAATTTTGGACAAGTTTTGGGAGGAAAGAACGCTTACAAAAAAAATCATTTAATTTTTCAAGAAGGAAGAAAAAAAGGTATCAAGTCTCTCAAAAAAAATAATTGGGAAAAAAATAAAATTTCCTGCGAACATGTTCACAATATATCAATAACCCCACAAATTTCAGAAGTTATTGGGGCATTTATAGGAGACGGATTTTTTAATTGCTATAACAACAAACTTTATCATGTTGGTTTTTCGGGAGATCAAAGATTAGATTATGATTACTACATAAATATTATCAATCCCATTCTAAAAGAAATATTTCCAAAAACAAATCCAGGAATTCATAAAAGAAAAAAAGGATACGCCATGCAAGTTAATTTTTATTCGAAAGAATTCTTTGTTTTTTTAAAAGATGTCTTCGGATTTATTCCAGGAAGAAAAACACACACTATTTTTATTCCGGCCTTAATTCTAGAAAATAAAGAATTTACCTATGCCACAATTAGGGGTATTTTTAATACTGACGGATGTGTATTTTTAGATAAAAGAAAAAATTATGCAAAACCATATCCTAGAATTAGCTTACAAACTGTCAGCAAGCCTCTGTATGATCAACTTAAAAATATTCTATCAAAAGAATTTAAATTATATTCCAACTTTTATTCCAACAGAAACGTTTATGTAATCGAAATTTATGGCTATTCTAATCTAAAAAAATGGATATCTTTAATTGGCTTTTCAAACAAAAGACATTTAGACAAAATCGCCTCTGTGGCTTAATGGTATAGCACTACCTCGGTAAGGTAGAGATTGCGGGTTCGATTCCCGCCGGAGGCTTTTTGTGTCAGAGCACAACGAAAATGTAAATGTGAGCAGAGTTCGATCCTCGGCTGTGGCTTATAATTACATTTAAATAATTATTTCTTAAAAAAAGTTTTCTGAATAATCGGACGCACATTATATCCTAATCCAAAACCAACAAACAGCATCCCAATAAACTTATTACTACCCAAAAGAACAATTCCCACCACAACCAAACCAGCCCCTAAAGTGTCTTGCCAATATTTCATTTTTCAAAATACCCCTTTCCAATCATTATTCCTACAAAAATTCCAATTAAAAATAAAAGCATCTCTGGAGCCTTATCTTTTGACAACAGCACCGCTATAATTGCAATAGCAGGAGCAATTCCATACATGGCCTTTTTTGGAATAGTAAAAGATTCTTTTTTTACTTTCTTGTCTATTTTCTTTTGACTTTTCATATTATAATAAAGAAAAGTCCCTATAAAAATATAACCTTTCCCAATACTTTTATAAAACCCCATCTGCCACAAATACAATGGAAAACGAAAAACCCCTTTCAAATACTGAAAAAACCGAACCAAAAGAAGAACCAAAATCAAGTATCGAAGAACTTAAAGACGATTATGAAAAAGCAAGAACAATATATGACATTCCCTCATTTGAAGAACTAAACCTTAATTTCCAAATAGAAAAAATCTGCGACATAGAAACAAATTTCTTACTTCTAGAAGTTCGTAGGCACATTTCGGAAAAACTCTCAGGGTATCTCAAACTAGCCGAAACTCTAATTAATCCAACTTCTGCACAAATGGTGGTTTATCACATGATAAAAACCTTCACAACAAACGACCAAGAAAAACTAAGAGAAATATACAAAAAATTAGCAAAGCTAGAAATAAAAGTTGTAGAACTAGACCTAGATTTCAACGAGGAAAAAGAAGCAAAATTCATAAAAGCAGCATTCGATGAATGGCAAACAATAAAAAAAGAATTGCTTGAAATAATAAAAACGACACAAAGCAAATTAGATACAGAAATAAAGCCTAACGGAAAAAACTATTTCGGTTAATAATATCTCTATTTCAACTTGCTAAAAATTTCTTCCAAATTAATTTCAAGTAAAGAAGCCGGCATCTTAATTTTAAAATTTTTCAATATTTTAGGATGAACTTCACCAAAAGATCCAACACTTTTTCCATCCAACAGAACTTCAGCACTCCTACCTTCAACAAAATGAGCCAAATTAACAGACATCTCTTTTATTTCAAACCTAACATCAATCATTCTGGCCAAATATTCTAAAACCTGCTTCAACTCCGTAAAATTCCCAGAAGCAAGAACAATTGACAACCCCTCTGTTTCCTCGATTAAATCGTTCTCTCCTAAATTAAAAACTTTTCCCAGCTCATACATCTTTTGAGGATATTCGCTATCAACATTTTCAGACAGATTCTTCATTAAATAATGCGAAAGATTATTTCTTAAAAGAAAGTACTCTGTTTTAGAATCTAGAACCTCTATTTTTCCCTTCTGCAATTTATCATTATTACCCATCTTAGAAAATTGTTCAGATTCAGTGGTCAAATGATAATTAGAAACCTCAAGCATATTTAATCCAGACAAAATCTCCGCCAACTTTCTTTTCATTGTCTCCTTAGGATTTTCTTTACCAATAGTTGAAATTTCTGGAATCTCAGGCTCAAAATTTTCATATCCATAAGCTATTGCCACATCCTCAATTAAATCCACCTCGTGTAAAACATCCGTTCTCCAAGAAGAAACCTTAGCAACTCCCTTGTTGTACTCATGCCCCATCCTACCAATTAAAACTTTTATCTCTTTTTCAGATAGATTCAGACCAAGCAACTTATTTACATTCTCAACCGATAATCTAACCTCTTCAAAATCTAAATTGGGAGTAACTTCCACTTTTTTATACTCAACATTCATCTGATAAACTTTTCCTCCCATATCTGCTAAAGTTGTAACAAGTATATTCAAACACTTATTCAAAATATCAAAATCATATCCAGAACATTCAATAAAAATTTCTTTTGTTTTTTCCGTAACTCTTCCGGTCAATTCCGAATTAATAACGGGAGGCATACTCAAAACTTCATTATCAGCATCCACAAAAATTGGAAACTTAGATTTGCCAGCCAATAAATGTGCATAATCACGACCAACCGGATGATGAGATAAAACCTGCAACCCCGTCATTTCACGAGATGCTTCCAGTGGTTTAAATTTAATCTTATCTGGCTCCATAGCCTTAAACGTTATTGGCAATTTTATTTTTTCCATTGGATAAATACCAATAGCAAGTTTCTTTCTTTTTCTTCCAACCGTAACATGTAGCTTTTCCTGTATTTCGATAATCTCTTTTATCTTATCATCATCAAACTTCAACCCTTTTACGATAGCACACGCAGTAAACGGACGAACCGACGAGACGCTCGAATCAACAATAACCCTATAATCTTTTTCCGGCGAGTTTATTTTATACTTCTTTAAGCCAACATTCTTTCCTAAAAACGCCAAAAACGAACGCTTAAACCCCTGATAGCTAAGTAAATCCGGCCTATTCGGAGAAACATCAATTTCTAACTCACCATCATCAACCCCCTCAACCGTAGTTCCAAACATTGCTATCTTATTCTGCATCGCTTCATTCAATTTTCCGATTTCTTTTTCAAATATTTTTTTATTAAATTTTACACTTGCCATTTTACTTTACCCAAAACCTCATATTTCTTAATTTAGTTAAATCGTTCTTATACATCTCTCTCAAATCTCCGATTTTATAAAAATCCATAATAATTCTATCCATTCCCTGACCCCATGCAAGAACCGGAACATGAGAACCAAAAAGCGGAACGGTTATCTCAGGTCTAAATATCCCAGCCCCACCCAATTCCAACCACACCTTTCTCTCAGGATGCCAAACATCAATCTCCACCGAAGGCTCTGTATACGGAAAATACGCAGGCCTAAATCTAATTTCATCGAATCCCATTTTCTTATAAAACTGCTTCAAATAACCAAGAAGATGTCTAAAATTAGCACCACTATCTATAACAATTCCATCTGTCTGATAAAATTCGAATCCATGACTCCAATCCACCGTCTCATTTCTAAAACTTTTTCCTAATGAAAAGAACTTCTTTGGCAAATCTTCTTTTTTTAGTTCAGTAAGTTTTCTTGCAGATAAACAAGTCGTGTGGGTTCTAAGACAAACTTTCTTAGCATCCTCCTCATTCCACGAATACTTCCACCCCTTACTTCCCAAAACTCCCTTTTCGTGAGCATTCTTAACCGCAGAAACCAATTTTTTATCTGGCAGACTCATTTTTTTATCCAAAAAGAAGGTATCTTGCATTTCTCTAACCGGATGATCTTGAGCAGTAAATAATGCATCAAAATTCCAAAAACTACTCTGAACCATGTCTCCACTCATCTCCTCAAATCCTAAATCAGTCCAAATTCCTCTAGCATAATCTAAAGCCTGATTAACAAAATGTCTTTTTCCACCATTAATTGCAGGAACCGGAGAACTCACATCATAACGTCTAAATTTTTTGCCCTTCCAATTTTTATCACTTTTCAAAAGACTAGAGCTAATAGCCTCTATTGATTCTGTTTTTCCAATCTTTTCTTTAATCAAGTTCTCTCCAATCTCAGTTAACACTATTTTTACTTCACTACTTTCTTCAATCTCAACAATTCCCCTCCTTTTCTCCAAAGCCTTAAAGGCAAAATTATCCTCAGGAGAAATATCCTCTAAATTTATTGGAACTTTTTCCAAAAAAACCTCTTCCAGGCTTTTCTTGGCAACTTCACCAGAACCAGCACTCAAAACAACTTTCCCATTATTCATTTCTATCATTGCTTTCTTCTTTAACGCCCCAAGTGACGCCTTAAACTCATCAGAACTTAACGAAGCAAGCTTAGGTGCATCAGAGATAGGGACAACCCTTTTCTCACTTAATAGATTTAAAAATCTTCTCTCAGGCAGCCCTTTTTTCTTATAAAGAATTCCATTAACACCTAAAATAATTAACCTTTTTTTAGAAATCTCTAATTTTAAAACATCTTTATTAGATAAATATTCTAATGCCCTCAAAACCGAGACCTTATCCAAACCCGACTTTTCACAAATAACAGAAACATCACCCTCACTCAAATACGGAACTATCTGTCTTTCGTGCGGACTAAGTGACTCAATTAACTTTTCCATGAAAAAATTAACCTAATATAACTTAAAAAATGTTTGTTTTAGATATAAGAAATTATATATAGAAAAGACACCTTCGTATTTCATGCGTAAACCTATAGCCTCAGACAGGTTCTATAAGGGAGATCACGAAGAATTAAAGGAACAAGTAGAAAGTTTTCTGTCAAATAAAAAAAAGTCTAACGCAAAAATTGCAATAGTTCCACACGCAGGATATATTTACGGAGGAAAATGCATGGGAGAAACTTATTCAAAATTATATGGAGATTGCAACACAATAATACTAATAGGACCCAATCATGCGAATAAAGACCCAACAGTAAATCTTTCACTTCAAAGCTTTCTAACTCCTCTGGGAAAAATAAATATAGATTTAGACATTGCAACACACATACTCTCTCAAGCAAAAATATTCGGACTAAGCGCAGAAGAAAACGAACACGCACACGAAGCCGAACACAGCATAGAAGTACAACTACCCTTCATTCAAACTCTTTTACCAAACACAAAAATAGTCCCAATACTAATCGGAAACCTCTCATTTGAAGAAGCCCTCAAGCTCTCAAGAATAATTTATTATGCATCACGAAACAAAAACATCAAAATAATAATTTCTTCCGACTTTTCACACTACGGAGAAATATACGATTTTACCCCATTCACAGAAAACATAAAAGAAAATCTACACAACCTTGACCTAAAAGCAATAGAATTCATACTAGATTCAGAGTCAAAATCTTTCTACGACTATGCAAAAGAAAACACAACTATTTGCAATATTGCAGGAATAGTTATAGCAATAGAACTAGCAAAGTTATTTTCATGCCCAAAAATAGAAAAAACAGCCTTCACCTCTTCAGCAGATTTTTCAGAAGACTATTCTGCTTCAGTAAATTATTGCGGAATAATCTTTAAACCAGACTCACAATCGCTTGGTCATCCAAGTGGGCATTCCGAGAACTAAGCCAAGAGACCTTAAGTCATAAATATTTCTAGAATTTTTCTTTTCTCGAGCAATAAATTTCATCTGAACCTTAGCCTTGTTACATAAAAATATATTTTGACGAACCCGAGAAAGAATTTCGGCCAACCCAAATCCAGACGCTTCAATAATTTCATCTAAATCTATCCCAATACCTATGTCATTCTTCTTCGCAATCTTTGCTAAAACATGATTTAACCCAGAATTTCTCTGTTTTGAAAAATCTTTCCGATTTTTCTGAGAAAGAAGAAGCACATCAATTTTCAATTTCTCCATAACCCTTCTATTTAAGTCATCATCGTCAGAACTATATATAATAGGCTTAGAATCACTATCCAAGACTTTCTTCCTAATTTTTTCGAAACCTTTGTCGATTATTACATTCATTTTCATAATAAAATAACACTATCAATATTTATAAAGATTAAAGTTTTTACGAATATTATGGATAAAAGAGGAATTTCTGGAATAGTTGTAACAGTTATACTTGTCGCAATGACTATCGGGTTTATTTCAATTATTTGGGTTGTAATAACAAATCTTGTAAATACCGGACTAGATGATGGAAAAACAAGCCTAAAAACCACAAATCTAAATATACTCAGTGGAAGTGTGAAGTTTGTAATGATACCAAATGCGGCGGTAGGCGGACCCCCTAACCCCTCTGATACAAATTTCTTCCTAAAACTAGACCGAGGTAACGATGAAAACGAACTAACAAAAATAAACTTTTTATTTTATACCAAAAACGACGAAGCAACAAAAATAGTAATGACAAACAACCTAGGCCCAGGGGAGGGAAAAACCTACACATTTAGCACAAATGATATTGAAGGAGCAGAAAGAATAACAGATCTCATATCAGTATCGGTTTTACCAACAATTATAATTGACGGAAAAGAAAAAATCCTTCCAGAAACAGACTCTCACGAATTTAATGTAGACGAAATGACACCTCCAGACTAAGAATTTTTTACATCATCTATATCATTTTTATTTTTCTCTCCTACTAACAAGAGAGAATAAATCAAACTCTAGCCAATTTAACCTCAGGTCGAAACGCTTTTATACTCAAAAACACAAACTTTTACATGGCAGAAAACAATTCAGTTAACCTTCCGGGCGGATTCGGAGGATTAATGCGATATAATGAAGAATACGAAAGTAGATTTAATCTTAAACCCACGCACATAATTCTATTTGTAATTCTAATTATAGCATTTAGAGTTGCACTACCAATGCTTATAAAATAAAATGTTTCCAGGAGTAAACCCCAAGCAGATGCAAGCAGCGATGAAACAGATGGGAATCGCACAAGAAGAAATTCCAAGCAACAGGGTTATAATAGAAAAAACAGACGGAACAAAAACAATTATATCTAACCCAGAGGTAATGAAAGTAAAAATGCAAGGAAACACCTCTTATCAAATTTCAGGCGAAGAAGTTGAGGAATCAACAGAGCCCGAAACAACATCTGAAGACGTAAAAACCGTAATGGAAAAAACAAACGTTTCGGAAGAAGAGGCAAAAAAGGCGCTAGAGGAATCAAGCGGAGACCTAGCCGAAGCAATCCTAAATCTATCCGTCAACTAAATTTCCATAGTTTTTTAAAACTGGGAACATATCTCTTATAAATGGCTAAAAACAAATTTGACTTTAAAAAATCTGAACAAAAATGGATGAGCTACTGGGAAGAAAAAAACATTTACGAAGCAGACCTAAAAAATAAAAAAATATATTCAATAGACACTCCCCCTCCAACAGTTTCAGGAGAAATGCACATCGGACACGCATTCTCATACGCCCAGCAAGACTTTATTGCAAGATTCAACAGAATGTTTACAGGAAGTGTATACTATCCCTTCGGAACAGATGACAACGGACTTCCAACAGAAAGGCTTGTAGAAAAAATAAACAAAGTAAAAAGTAAAAACATGACCAGAGCAGAATTCATAGCCCTCTGCCAAAAGACTCTAAAAGAAATAACACCAAAATTCACACAAGACTGGAAAAACCTAGGAATTTCTTGCGATTACAAAAAGACATACTCAACAATAGATAAAAAAACACAAAAATTATCTCAAAAATATTTCTTAAATCTACTAAAAAAAGAAATTGTATACAAAAAACAATTTCCAACAATTTGGTGTCCAGAATGTCAAACCTCAATAGCTCAAGCAGAACTTGAGGACAAAGAGGCAAAAACACTTTTTTCAACACTAAAGTTTAAAGTAGAAAATAAAAATTTACTAATAGCAACAACGCGCCCCGAACTACTTGGAGCATGTGTTGCAATCTTTGTTAATCCTAAAGACAAAAGATACAAAAAATTAGTAGGTAAATATGCCACAGTTCCTATTTTTGGCAACAAAGTTCCAATAATTGAAGACAATTCCGCAGAAATAGATAAAGGAACCGGTGTATTAATGATTTGTTCTTACGGGGACAAATTTGACGTAGACGCAATAAATAGACACAAACTAACCCCAAAAATAATACTAGATAAAGACGGAACCTTAAACACAAAAAAATATAACAAGCTAAAAATAAAAGACGCAAGAAAAAAAATATTAGAAGACCTAAAAGAAAAAAATCTAATAGCCGAACAGAAAGAAATTGAACACATTTTAAATACACATGATAAATGCAACACCCCAATTGAATTTATAACAACCGAGCAATGGTTCATAAAACTTTTAGATAAAAAGAAGAAACTAATAGCCCAAGGAAATAAAATAAACTGGTATCCAAGATACATGAAGAAACGATACGAAAATTGGACCAATGGATTAGAATGGGACTGGAGCATATCAAGGGAACGACATTTTGGAATTCCAATTCCAATATGGGAATGTAAAAAATGCAAAAAGATAATAACTCCAGAAGATAAAGAACTCCCGATAGATCCACTTTCAACAAAAAAAATCTGTAAAGAATGTAAAGAACCAGCAACACCAGAAGATAAAGTTCTAGATACCTGGATAACCTCATCAATAAGTCCACAAATAGCATCAGGACTTATAGACAATAAAATAACCACCCCTCTTTCATTACGTCCCCAAGCACACGACATAATTAGAACCTGGGCCTTCTACACAATAGCTCAAAGCTATATGCACGAAAACAAAATACCCTGGCAAGACATAGTAATTTCTGGGAATGTCTCACTTGGAGGAGAAAAAATGAGTAAATCAAAGGGAAACGTAATAGATCCAAAAAAAGTAATGGAAGAATACGGAAGTGATGCATTAAGATTTTGGGCATCAGGTTCAAAATTAGGTTCAGATCTAGATTATCAAGAAAAAGACCTAATTGCCGGGAAAAAATTCGTAAATAAACTTCTAAACGCCTCAAGATTTGTATTTATGAACCTCGAAGATTACAACGGGGGAAAAAGGCCAAAAAAGCTTGAACAAATGGACAAAATATTTTTAGAGAGATTAAACGAAATGATAAAAGATGTAACAAAAGATTTTGAAAAATATGAATACTCAAAATCAAAATCACGTGCAGAGCAATTCTTTTGGAACGACTTTTGTGATAATTATCTTGAAATTGTTAAAAAAAGAGTATACCAAGGAAAAGGGGACAGAAAACTTTCAGCACAATATACATTATATCAAACTCTTCTTACGTTAATAAAAATCTTTAGCCCAATAACCCCTTTTATAACAGAAGAAATTTACCAAGAACATTTCAAAAAATTTGAAAAAGACAAATCAATTCACACATCCTCCTGGCCCGAACACAAGAACACAAAATACGAAGACACTATTTTTGAAACATTCATAGAAACACTCTCAAAAATACGTCAAGAAAAATCAAATAAAAAGAAAGCGATGAATGCAGAAATTACACTTACACTAGAAAAAACAACAATAAAAAAACTAGAAAAAACAACTGAAGATCTAAAATCAGTAACTAACGCAACAGAAATCAAAACTGGCAAATTTAAAATAGAATTTAAAGAATAAATCTCACCAACAACTTTAAAACACTCTCTCCATACCTTAAAACATGGAACAACTAACAAAACCAGAACTTGAAGAACTTTTAGAAAAGATTCAAAAATACAAAGGTCGAGCAACAGAACTTATAACAGTTTACGTTCCACAAGGCTACGATCCAAATGCTACTCAAAAACAACTTGAACAAGAAAAATCAACAGCTAAAAACATAAAATCCACTTCAACCAGAAAAAATGTAGGTGACGCACTTGATAAAATAGTAAGATTCCTAAAAGAATTCAAAAAAACCCCAGAAAATGGTCTAGCAATTTTTTGTGGAAACGTGGCCCAAGAAGAAGGTCAAAACGACCTACAAATCTGGGGAGTAGAACCACCACTTCCAGTAAAAATAAGACTATACCGATGTGATAAGGAGTTTGTTCTAGACCCACTTTTCTCAATGATGGAAGTAGAAGAAACATATGGACTTATCGTAATGGATCGTAAAGAAGCAACAATCGGGGAATTAATAGGAAAAAGAATTGAAACAATTTCAAAAATGACCTCAGGAATTCCCGGAAAAGTTAAAGCAGGTGGACAATCAGCACAGAGATTTCACAGAATTACAGAAGGCCTAACAAAAGATTTCTACAAAAGAATTGCAGAAGAGTCAAAAAAAGCTTTTTTTGAAAATAAAAAACTAAAAGGAATTCTCGTAGGCGGACCAGTTCCAACAAAAGACGAATTCTTAGATAACGATTACTTACAAACCCAACTAGCCGACAAAGTCATCGGAAGAGTTGACATTGGAAACACAGATGAATCAGGACTTAAAGAAATGGTACTAAAAGCTCAGGATATTCTAGCAAGTCAGGAAATAATTCAAGAAACAAAATTATTAGAAAAATTCTTCGAGAACCTGGGTGAAAAACCAGACCTTTCAGCATATAAAGAAGCTGATGTAAAAAAAGCTCTCCAATACGGAGCAGCAGAGATAGTTCTTCTAACAAAAGACTACGACAAAGCTGTAGCAAAAGAAATTAAAGCCTCGGCAGAAAATACTGGCGCAACAGTCGAAACCGTTTCAACCGAAACCGAAGAAGGCCAACAATTCAAAAACCTAGGTGGAATCGGTGCAATTCTTAGATATAAGGTTGAATAATTTAACCACGTAAACCAGGAACCCTAGACATAGCAATTAACCAAGCCAACTCGCCTATATGTCTAGCAGCACCCCAATTAGAATCCGTCATTTTCATACTACTCTCTAAAGATGTATTACATACTGAACGCTTCAAAGACTGGACAAAATCCTCATCATCACCAAGATCAGGACCCTCTATCTCGGTCCAACTCGAACCAAGCTCTCCTAAAGAATGTCCATCCGAAACAGAAAGCGCTCCAAGATAAGGAAAACATTCAGAAGCCATTTCATAAAACTCTCTAGCCTTATCATTCGCATATTTAGGCAAAGGACCTCTTGAAAAACCAAACGCAGCTTCTCCATTATGAACTTCAATGGCATCTACTTTCGCAAGAAATTTAGGGTGTTTAGATAAATATTTACCAGCCCCCGCAAAATAAAACGGATGATCAATAATAGCTATCGCACCAGAATCTTCTATTTCAAGCAAGCTATCTTCAAGTGGACGCCCCTCCCTCAAATGAACGCCATATTCTAACCCAAGAGCCAAAACGTGCCCATCTCGTGTTGGAATTTCCTGACCTTTAACCAAAGTTATATCTAGACCTGGAATATAAACCCCGTTTTTATTAGGACCAAGACACTCCCCCATTCCCGGAGCAGAATCAATTAGTCTTTCGTATCTATTGCCAGAAAAATTAACAACTCCAGCAACTCCACCATCCCCCAATTTTATAGCTGCAGTTCTAGAAATTCTATTAAAATCTTTCTTTTTAATATTACTCCCAGTTCTTCCATGAAAATGTAAATCTGCCTTAACCATTCTTCCTTCTATCATAAAAACCACACAAATCAACTATTCTTAAAGATTTCTATACTATATTTTTTCAATAATCCCATTACTAAGCGCCTCCGGCTCATCATCACAATGATAGACCTTCCTCGTAACCTGGTTAAACTTTGTCTTAACACTCATCCCACTATTCTCCACCAAATAAACATTCTCATCACTTATCCTTAACTGCGGTGGCTTAAAACGAGTTGGACGAAAGCCAAAACACTCTTCAAAAATCTCAATTCCCTCATTTAAATACCTCTGAGTTATATTCCCCTCAAACTCACGATAAAGATGATGCACCCCATGCATTCCAAGCGTCTTATTTAAAGATAAAATATAATTACACCAATCCTTATTATTGGCAATAGAGTGCCCTTCAAACTCTGGAATAATCCACAAAACATCGCTTCTTTCAATCATCCCAGCCGGACAAATAATCTCAGGACTGACGTCATCAATCTCAGAAGGCAAAACGCTCCTTATAACCCAAAATAAAAGGACAAGAAAAACAACAACTACCACAATCCCTCCAATTATCTCTAAAGCTTTCCTTATCATATTCTTGAAAATTTAATAATCCTTTTAAAGCTGATTGTTTTCTTATTTTTATGGAAGTTGGAAGTAAAACACTTGACGAGATAGAAAACGAGAAAGAACGTGAAAACGCTAAAACCCTAGAAGCAGCTTTTTTCGTATCTGGAAAATTTTTATCAATGCCAGAAATAATTTCTTTAACAAACCTAAACCCATTAATAATAAAAGATTTAATCTCAAAACTAAAAGAAAAATACACAAAAGATGACTCCGCAATAGAAATTGTAGAAAAAAGCAATCTCTGGAAAATGGACGTTAGAGAAGACTATACATACTTAATAAATAAATTAGCAACAGGTGAAACAGAATTCACAAAAGCAGAACAGGAAACTCTTGCAATTATAGCATTCAAGCAACCAATGAAGCAATCAATTATGGTAAAAATACGAGGGAACAAAGCCTACGATCACGTAAAAAAACTAAACGACCTGGGACTAATAAAAAAGAAAAAAGAGGGTCACACAAACATTCTAACTCTAGCAGACGATTTCTACGATTACTTTAACGTAACAGAAAAAAACCCGCTAGAAGAAAAAGGTGATGAAGAACTAAATATGGATTCATCAAAAAACGAATCGCAAGGATAATGGACCTTCTAACAATATTCTATTTTATATTCACATTCATCGGACTTTACTACTTATCACTTTTTACTCTAATTTACTTACACAACATAAAAAACATCTACCACTGGATAAAATCAAAAAAAGAATATGAAATTTCAATCGTAATTCCTTGCTATAATGGAGCAGAAGGAATAGAGGAAACAATAAAACGTTTATCAGAATCTGACTACCCTGGATTAAAAAAAATAATAGTTGTAGACGATTGCTCCACGGATAATTCATATGAAATCATAAAAAAATGTGAAAAAATATATAAAAAACTAATGGTAGTACAAACCCCAGAAAACACAAAAAATGCCGCCGGAGCAAAAAACTATGGAGCCAGGTTTGTAGAAACAGAATTAATAGGTTTTTCAGACGATGATGCCTATCCTAATAAAGATGCTATCTCGAAAATGGTGGGATTTTTCAACGATCCAAAAACAGGAGCAGTCACCTCAAGAGTTTTAGTTCAAAATAGAAAAAAATTTCTTGCAAAACTTCAATCAATTGAATATAAACTTATCGCTTTCACAAGAAAACTTTTTGGATTCATAGACGCAATATATGTAACAAACGGACCATTAAGTATCTACAGAAAAGACTTATTTGATGAAGTAAATGGATTTGATGAAAAAAACCTAACAGAAGATATTGAGATTACCTGGAATATTTTATCCAGAGGATGGAAAGTTCACATATCCATGCTAGCAACTGTCTATACAACAGCTCCAGAAACGTTCAAAATGTGGCTAAAACAAAGACTAAGATGGAACGCGGGAGGAATTCAAACAATCTTAAAATATAAAAAAGAATTTCTAAAAAAAGGAATGATTGGCTCATTTATCTTTCCATATTTCGTATCCGCCTGGATTTTTGGAATATTTGGACTAGGACTGTTAACATACAGACTATCTAGATACATAATTACCCAATACCTAGCAACCTCCTACTCAGTCACAGCACAAACAGCCGTAATAAGCATGAGCGATCTATCCTTCTCTCCATCAGTCTTATTTTTCTTTGGAATGGCCCTATTAACACTAGGAACGTTATTCAACCTAAACGCCCTAGCTCATTCAAGAAACGAGCCAGATACCTTTAAAAAAGAAAACGTCATCGATTTAATAGTCTACATGTTTGTGTATCTACTAATGTACCCCGTGGTACTTGTAGCATCTCTATACAAATTCCTAAAAAAAGACTACTCATGGTAAAATGCTAAAAAGTCAAAAACACGTTTTCTGGGAAGCACTATTAGTAACAATTCTTATATTCACCATTGGTATCTTTTTTGGAATCCTTATTGAGGGAAACAGAATGGACACAATAAACGAATATTATGCACAGTCAGAGATTTCTCTTATGGATATGATAATTTATCAAGACATAGTAAAATCAGACGACACAACTTGTGAAACCCTTATTGAGTCCAATATAAAATTTGCAGATAAAATATACAGTGAAGCAGTTTTTTTATCAAGATATGACGATCAGCAATTAACAAAAGGCGCTGAACTAGCCCAAAAAAGATATTCTCTACTAAGAACACTACTTTGGATGGATATAATAAAAACACAGGAAAATTGTGAAAATGACTTCAACTCTGTAATATATTTATACAGACAAAACACGCAAGATCTAACAAAAAAAGCAGAACAAAAAGTATGGTCAAAAATATTAGGAGACTTAAAAGAAGAACTGGGAAACGAAATAATTCTTATACCAATAGGGGTAGTCGAAGAAGATATCTCGCTAAACACCATAATTAAAAAATACGAAATAACGGAACTCCCAGCAGTAATTGTAAACGACCATCCAATAACCGAAATTTCGTCAAAAGAAGACCTAAAAAAATATTTAAACGAATAACGCGCTTAATATAATAATACTTTTTATCACAACTAATCTTAAAAACTAATATTCATATCTCACTTTCATGGAACAATGCTATAAATGCGGAATAAGTGAACATATGGCAAGTCTTTCTAACGCAATAACAGGAGAAGGAATTGTAAAAATATGCAATCTATGTGAACAAAGAGAAAGCCATCCAATCATTTCTAAAACAGAGGTTCAAAAGGAAAACGAAATGCGCGATCTTGATATCAAAAAAAGACTTTCAAAAACCAACTACCTTAATCCCATAACACAAATGGAAGAAGAGGAAAAAAAAGACGCCCACTTAAAAGAAATAATAAAAATAAATTTTGAACAAAAAACAGGCCAAGCTCCAAAAAAAAGAGATGATTTAATAGATAATTTTCACTGGGTAATAATGAGGGCTAGAAGACTAAAGCACGTAACGCAAGAAAAGCTTGCAAGAGAACTAAAAGTTTCAGAGCAAACAATATTCGCAGCAGAAAAAGGAATAATAGATGAAGAAGGATACGACCTTGCTCACAAATTAGAAACATATCTAAGTATTAAAATAATAAAACTCGAAGTAAGAGAAAAAATGGAAGAACAAGAGGCAAAAAGAATAGGATTTGACCCAATAACAACAAAAGAATTAACAATAAATGATTTAATAGACCTAAAAAGAAAAGAAGAAGGAAAAATATTAGGAACAGAAGATGAAGATGCCCCAATGCATCAGCATGAGAGTACCTCCGCAAGAGGTTCTAGTGCCCAGGTGGGCATGCCCGAAGGTAATAATTTAAATGAATACAATGAAAAAGTCAACATTCCAACTGAGAACGAAATAGACAAGATGGAAGAAAACATAAAAAACAAAAAATCAGACACTATGGTTATGGGAGAACCAACAAAGAAAAGCAAAATATCGCAAGAGGAACTAGACGACCTTGTTTTTGGAAGATAAATATTTTTCCTTCCAAAACCTTTATAAATCAGATTAATGACTTCTTTTTATGGAAATAAAAATTTTAGAAAAATCAAAGGATGAAATCAAACTTGAAATTGAAAACCTGACAATAGCAGAATTATTAAGAACCTACCTGAATAAAAATTCAAGTGTAACTTTCGCAGCATGGAAAAGAGAACATATTACAAAAAACCCCATACTTTTAGTAAAAACTAAAAGTAAAGACAGTAAAAAAGTAGTAAATGATACCATTAAAGCTATTGAAAAAGATTTAAGTGTGACATCAAAAGAATTCTCAAAGCTAAAATAACCCTAGAGCATTAAAAACTCTAGTAAAACAAACTTTATTAAGACACATTTCTAGCTCATTTTATGGAAGAACGATTTTCCGAAAAAATTGGAAGAAAATTTATTAATCTGGCAAGAGAAACGCTCAAAGCAGAATTTAAAAAAAACAAAATATCAGCACCAAATACAATTGATTTTCGCAAATCACACGCTTTGTTTGTAACGCTTAAGAAAAAAGAAACAAGATATTCCGGTTCGCCAGTAGCAACCTATTGCATAGGAGATGCTATAATAAAAGCAACAAAAAAAGCAGCATTTGAGAGTAAAAAAGGTAGATTTATTAAAACCGAGGAAGATATGAACAAAACAAAAATAGAAATATCTATTTTAAACAAACCAACAAAAATAAAGGGAAATATTTTAGACAATTTTACACTAGGCTCTGATGGACTAATATGTAAATTCTTTGGATACACTGGGATACTACTTCCTCAAGTGGCACACGAAAACAATTTCACAAAAACAGAATTTTTAGAAGAACTCTGCAAGCACGCAGGGGTGCCAAAAGACCACTGGAGAAAACCAGCAATATCATTTTATAAATTTCAAGTACAACTTTTCAGAGAACCTACCTCATAGCTTTCTCAAGTACTGAACTAAATACAGATTCAGGCTCCTCGCTCGATTTAGGCCCAAACGCTATCCCTAAAACCACCAAAACAAAAATAACACCAAGAACCGCTCCACCATTATAACTCCACCAGCCCGTACTATTTGACCACCCAGTCCAATCAAAGCTCTTACCAATAACTATTATCGCCACAATAGCTGCTATTATAAGCATTCCAATGGTGGTGAAAGTTTTTTTCGGCATAAACATTCCAACCAAAATCAATATTACAAGTATTACGCTAATCCCAATACCTAGCCTAGGAAAAATCTCAGAGAAAAAAACCGAAACCATTTGAAACTGCAAAGCCATAAGTCCAACAACAATTGCAATAATAGCATTAATACCATTAGCAGAAACCTTTTTTCCTTGGGCATCCTTAGTTCCAAATATATTAACTCTTTCTAAAATTCCATAAACAAGTGCAAAAATTAAAAGAAAGGGTAAAATGTATGCGAACATCCCCATTTGCTCCCACTGGTATAACAAATCTCCAAATGAACCACCGCTATAAACACCCGCCCATGCAACATTAATTAATCCCTCTAACATATTTCATAAAGCAATATTAACTTTAAATACATTTCTAAACTAATCGTCCCACTCAAATTTAAACAATGTCTTAAAAACTAATTTTTAAAATCAGTTGGCCAACAGCTTGAACTAGCTTGTCCAGCAGAATGAATTAATCTCATACGTGTACATTTATCAGAATCTATATTCCCATTTTGCCTTATTCCCTTTGCAGCATTAATTGTAATTTCGCCAACATCTATATCATTATTTATTGCTACTATTTGCATATCTCCTTCTATTGGTGGATTGATAATAAAGCTACAATCTTCATAGCAAGTAAGAGGCATTGAATAATCATCATTCTCTTTTTCTGAATTAACATCTATAAGCCACCAAACACCAAACACCCTAAAAAAAATTGAAACTATTACAATCAACACTAAAACACCTATCAAAATAATGGCCCAAAGTGCCAAGCCCTTCTTACCTATCATAAAACACAAAACCAAAAGAATTTTAAATACATTTCTAAACTATCCCCTTTCATTAGGATCAAGATAAATTCCGGCAATCATCCCGGCAAAAACCGGACTAACTGGAAGTCCTCCTTCAGCAACACACCCTTCTAATCTTTCTGGTCCAAAATATTCACCACCCTCGCCAATAAGAGCATAAGCATCTCTTCTCATAAATCTTCTAACCCCTCTATTGACAATCGCAACCAAAGAAGCATAGTCTTCACTTAAATCCCTCATGAAATACAAAGAACAAACCAATATTTAAAACCTACTATGATAAAACCTAATCCAAAAAGACAAGCTTTAAATACAGAAAAAATGAGTAATTTATATGGGAAAAATAAAATCGAAACAAACTAAAAGAACAGCACATGCACTAATAAACAAGGGTGTAGAGTTTTCTGAAGATTTCGAATACAATAAAAAAGTATTACAAAGCACCATGCCAAGTAAAAAAATGAGAAATCAAATAGCTGGATATCTATCTAGAACAAAAAGACAGGAAAAAGAAAACCAATTAGACGTGCCGCAAGAAGAATAATTCTGAAAATGGAAAAGAAAAAAGGTGTAAAAAAACAAAAGAACGTAACTTTTATTGGAGTAAGACCAATTAATGAATATGCTAAAGGAATTGCCACCCAATTTACACATAAAAAAGAAAAAGAAATGATAATAAAAGCAAGAGGAAATAATATGGAAAAGGCAATTAATGTATGTGAACAAGTAAAAGAAAAATTTTCAAAAGAAAAGCCAATATTAATTAAAGACGTCAAAATAGAAAAAGAAAAAGTAACGACAGAGGACGGAAAAAATAAAACTATTCAAACAATAGAGATAAAACTTAAACAGAAATAATTATAATTTTTTTACAAGAAGCTTTCTTATAGATTCAACATCTCGCCCCATCTCTTGAATAGCATCAACAACCTTGTTAAGTTTTCTGTTTCTTTTCCAAGCTATAATATTATTAATAATTCCAAAAACCAAATATAAAACAAGAATCCCTCCAAGCGCATTAAGTGTTCTAACAATACTACTTGGAATCGTTAATGCCACATCTTCTGCTACCATAAATAAACAAATGAATATGAGTTTTTAAGAGTTACCTTAAAGCTTTTAAATGAAATAATTCTTCTAATTTCGGCTCTGTAGCTCAGTGTTTGGAGCGCCGCTCTCATGAGGCGGAGGTCGAGAGTTAAATTCTCTCCAGAGCCATTTAACTCTTGTGTACACTAACTAATAAACATGCGGAACCTTATCGCCTTTCTTTCTAGGTAGAATATGATAATGAATATGCATCACGGACTGACCCGCAGAAGCCCCATTGTTACTAACAATATTAAACCCCTCCGCTCCTTCAACTTTAACAACCTTCATAGCTGTCCTTTGAATACAATCTAACAAATTCACACCAAGCTTCGGAGGAATACTTAAACTGTCCTCAAAATGCTCCTTAGAGATAACCAAGCTATGTCCTTCAATCTTCTGTTGAGCATCAAGTATAGAAAAAAAATCCTCATTCTCATAAATAACCTCAACCGGCATCTCTTTTTTAGCTATTTTGCAAAAAACACATTCCTTACTCATCCTTTGTATTCCTCCTAAAAATATTTTGCTTTATCCAACCCCAACTTAAAATAAGATGAATAATAACTAAAAACAAAAAAATCCACGCAGCCTTATCATGAATATTATACCAAACCTGTCTAGGTAAAATAAAACTTTTCTGTCCACTCTTTTGATACGCCGGCAAAAAAATACTCATAATAAACCCCGAAATAGCCAACACCAAAAAATCAACAAAAAGCAAAACATCTACCACTAGCTTCTTTTTGCCTAAACTCATTTAACCAATTCCCCAGCTTTAAGAAACTTAACTTCACCATTAATAAGTTTTCTAAGAACATCTTTTAGATTTTCAACCTTAACTCTAATTTGCTTTGTGCTATCTCTATCTCGAATCGTGACATTTTTCTCCTTTTGGGACTCCTCATCAATCGTAATACAATACGGAGTTCCAATTTCATCATTTCTAGCATAACGCCTGCCGATAGACCCACTTTTGTCATAATTAATATTCCACTCTTTTCTCAAATCTTTTAATATCCCTTCGGCCATCTTCTCATACTCTGGTTTTTTAATAATCGGAAACACTGCAGCTTTTACTGGAGCCAACTTTGGACTAATTTTCAAAACAACATCACCCTTCTTATTTAAAGAATATGAATCAAACATAAAAACCATAAACGCCCTCTCCAGTCCCAAACTAGGCTCACAAACAACATGCGGTAAAACTTTTTTATTGTCCCTATTCTGAATTTCCATACTTTTTTTAGAATGTTTTTGATGTTCCGTCAAATCAAAATTACCTCTATTCGCAAACCCCTGAAGCTCACGCCACCCCATAGGAAAATTATACTCAATATCCCATGTATCGATCGCATAATGACTTTTCTCATCAGAAACATGCTGTCTTATTCTAAAATTATCTAAATTTAAACCAAGTTCCCTAAACCACAAAAATTCCTGAGCAATCCAATACGCATGCCAATCTGTTTTAATTATCCCCTTTTTATACACATCATACAAATCCATAATTTTAGGATTCTTATCCTTTTTTTGCATCTCTTCATTATAAACCAAAACGCTAATCCCCTTACAGTCCTTAACATAAGGACATTTCATTTTATCTTCAATAAAATATTCTATCTCCATCTGTTCAAATTCTCTACATCTAAATAAAAATTCACGAGGAGAAATTTCATTTCTAAAAGACTTCCCAATTTGAGCAATCCCATAAGGCAGTTGCAATCTTGAATTATCAGAAACTAATTTAAAATTAGCAAAAATCAACTGAGCCGTCTCAGGTCTTAAATACGACAAAATAGAATCTTCTTTTACCGGACCAACTTGAGTTGTAAACATCGGATTAAACTCCCCTTTATTTTCAAATTCGCCACCACATTTCTCACACTTAACTTTTCCAACCTCATGTTTATCAATCTTAGTTTTATTTTTACACTTCTTACATTCTACCGCTACATCGACAAAACTACCAACATGTCCAGACGCCTCCCAAACCTTAGGATTGGTAATTATGGCTCCGTCAATGCCCACAACATCATCTCTACCATGAACATGATATCTCCACCAGCTATCTCTAATATTTTTTTTCAACTCCACTCCCAAATGACCATAATCCCAAAAACCACCAAGTCCGCCATAAATTTCTCCAGATTGATAAACAAACCCCTTACTTTTACAAAACTTTGCCAAATCTTCAACAGAAATTTTATTAACCTTCTTTATCATAAACAAACAACCAGAAACCTATATTTAAAGATTATTATTTATACTCTATTTTTTATTACCTTTTTTTACTAGCTTTTTACCTATATTTTTTTTATGCCAAAATATTCTTCTAATTATAAAACCACCAAAAATTAAAAAAACAACCGCCAAAATAATACTAAAAATATTATCAGCACTCTTACCGCCTCCCGCAACCAAGAACCCACTAATTGGTGCAGCAACCACAATATTTTCCTGAACAAATGTAGAATAAGTCTCAGAATTTAAATTTACAAGTAAACTCATATCTCCGCCAAAATTCTCATCTATAAAAAGAAAAGTCTCAAACTCTTCTTTTGAACTAGCGGCAATATTCACTATTTCTTTTTTTTCAGAAATCTCTCCACCGCTAGAATCTAACAATAAAAACTGCAATTCAACTTCCTGATTAAGTCCAGAAAGTTCATCTAAAATATAAAGAACCTTAACCTCTTCATTAGAAACTCTATCTACCTCAATTAAAGAAAAAATTAATTCTTTAACTAAAATCTCAACATTAAAATTATCCGATATGTTAATATCATCACAAACAACGCTAATACCAACTTCATAAACTCCACTAGAAAAAAATTCTGGAACACTCAACTCAAAATCAAAATCATTTGCCTGTCCACCCGCAAGACCAATTTTTTCATCAGAACTAATCCAATCAGAATATTCTCCAGCTCCTAATATTTTACAATTATCTACAAATGTTATTTTTTTATTCTCAACATTTATACTCAAGCTTTTCTTATCTCCTGCGTCAAGAATCAAGTTATCAACACTCGACAAGGTAAGCCAACCAAAAGTTGAAACATTAGAAAAAAACCCACCTCCACCTCCACCGCCTCCTCCACCGCCACTCGAAGGAACAGAGCAAATACCGCAATCTCCAGAACAAGAAGAGCAAGTCTCACCACCATTACAAACACTATCACCACAATAATCCCCAGCAGGAGAAACAATAATTTCAACAAAATCTGAACTAGTCAAGCTCACATTAAAACTCAAATCTCCTAAAGAATCAGAAGCGCCAATATACTCAGAACCATCAACAGAAATGGTATAATCTATACTCGCAATTAAATCAAAAACCTCCAAGCTAGCATTTCCCTCAAAATTATAAGTAGTTAAATTAAACAACCTCGATGAATCAGAAATATCATAATCAACTAACCCTAGTCCACTAACATCATCCAATGCTATGCTAAAATTCTTAGTCCCAACATACCCCCCAATTTTCAAATTCCCAAAACTAGGAATAAAAACCTCAGAACTATACGTTTCAAAGAACTCATCAGAATCATCCAAACCTAAAACAGCATGACCTCCACCAGAAACCTCAATATACTCTATAGTTTTTCCATAATCAGTCATTGATTCATTATAATTTCTAGCAAGAGCATAATTAACCGAAGAATCTCCCGTATATTGAGTCACCCTTATTGGAGTCTGACTATTCTCACCAAGATAAGCTCCATCTCTAGTTAAAAACGCCTCAGAGTCGCCAGAAGGAGTTGCTCCAACTCTATCTTCAATAGAAGTTTGATATGAAGGATTTGTAGAATACCATTTTGTAATATTCAAAACCCCTCCTGTTGCAAATGCAGATGCAAACAAATCAGGATACTTTGCGGAACAAACCCCCGCCTTTCCACCAGCCGCAGAAAAACCCCAAATATAAACTATACTATCATTAACATAACCAGAATAAGTTGAATCAGTTCTCAAATAATTAATAGCTTCATAAATATCCAAACACTCGTATCCAAATGCATCCCTATCTCCTTCCGAAGCCCCCTTTCCACGAGTATTCAAAGTTACTGAAGCAAAACCTAAATTCAAAAAATGAGCCCCAACAGAATCCCTATATGAATCTTTTGTAGAACTCCAAGAATCAGGAATCATAACAATTCTTCCATTTTCCGAAGTAGAATTAAAATAAAAATCGAAATGTATATCTAATCCCTGACTATTTGTATAATAAACATCCTCAATACTTTTACTTTTTCTCAACACATAACTATCACTCAAACTAGCAACATCACTACCATTACTACAATAAAAAACAACATTATACATTCCTGCATCCAAAACGTCATCATACCAAAACGCAGTATCATTTGTTTCGTGCATTGTCACATTCGAAGCACCATCTCTCGAAAACCAACAAGAGTTAACATCAATATTGGTGGTAATTGTGTGTGGGATTTCAAAAACATTTTCAAAACTTGTCGCACTATTTAAGGTTAAAACCAATGAACTAGAAGGAGGAGAACTTCCATTAGAAACACTAGCACTTCCCAAATTAGTATTCAACTTATAGCCAGATTTATTTACCGCATATCCCCTAAAATTATACGAGCCATCACTCAAATCTGTAAAATTATGAACATACTGATTTGCACTAGAGTTATATATTGCCTTAATCTCAGTTTCATCCAAATCTCTATTAAAAATTAATACCTCATCAAGCATTCCATCAAAATTATAAGTATCCGAATTATAAAAAGATCCCACCTCTAAAATCCCAGAACCGTCAGCATTAATTCCAGACGCCGTAGCTGTTCCACTCTGCTTATTCCCATCAAGATAAACATACGCGTTTGAACCATTAAAAGTCGCACATAAATGATACCACTGATTCAAATTAAGTGCATTATTAGTATACACCTCTAATCCATTAGTCGTATGCGACTGACCATCTGCGCTCAAAAGAATTCCATACTTATTTGTAGTAGAAGCTTTTCCCAAAAGATACTGCCTCTCATCCACCTTCCACTTTCCAACTAATCCAATAAATCCACTTTTATGATTATCCACATTAAACCATGAACATATAGTAATTTTATCTGTAACTCCCGGAGAATCCAAGCTAACACTATCTGGAATAGTTATTTTATCACTATCCCCATCCATCCACAAGCCATTACCAAAAACACCACTTGAAGAATTTATTTTTCCAGTTCCAATTAAAGAACCATGGTTCTCATAACTAGAGCCATCAAGAACATCCGAAACTCCATCAACATCATCCATTCTCATCCAAAAAATTAAATCACTATCAAAATCTAAAAAAGAATAATGGGTTAAACCAGTCGAATTTAAATCTACATAAATCGAATCACCACCAATACTACCACTTGAAGTAGAAGAATCAAATTCCAAACTAAAGCTAGCATTTGATGCATTACTTTCACTAGATTCATTAACAATATTAAAATTAATTAAATCTGTTTCATCAACACTACCATTAACAAAATATCCCTTAATAGAATGATTTCCTAAAGCCAAATCACTAAATTCATGACTATATTCTCCACCAGAAGAATCATACAAAAGGCCTATTTCTTCACTAGACAAATCTCTCTTAAAAATCAGCACCTCGTCAATTGAACCATTAAAATATCTCGTATCTCCCCAAAATTCTCCTATTTGCAAAGGGGCAGACGAATCAGAATTAATTCCACTCAAAGTTGCACTCGCAGTCTGCTCAACTCCATCCAAATAAACAATAGCGCTTGATCCATCAAAAACACCACATAAATGATACCACTGATTCGTATTTAATGCTGAATTTGTTAAAACATTTGCATCAAGAGCATCACCTGTCTCACTTAAAAAAAGGCCATATTTATCATCTGCTGTATTTTTTCCCAATAAATAAGCTCTACCAGAAGAGTCATATTTTCCAACTATCCCCTTATAACTTTCTGTTCCATGATCTCTAGCATTAAACCAAGAACAAACAGTCAGCCTATTAACAACGCCCGGAGAATCCAAACTATCACTATCTGGGATATTAATATAATCTCCAAAACCATCAAAAAAACTCCCATTTGCAAATTTTCCAAAAGAAGAGTTGATAACAGAATCTCCCATCAATGTCCCATTGTTAGAATAGTTTGACAAATCCACCGGATTTCCAGAGCTATCAACACTATCCATCCTCATCCAAAAAATCAAATCATTATCCAGATTTAAAAAAGAATAGCCCTCACCAGAAAAATTTGAAGAAAAATTTATTAAAAAAGGTAAGGTATGTGTTCCTAAATCAAATTCAGATTGATTCCCCTGTCCAAAAGTAGCAAAACCAGTCATCCCAAAATCAAAACCAAAAAAAATAAAAAATAATAGTATTGCTACAAAAAAAACAGCCACAGGTACCAATCTCTTTTCCATAGCAAATAATACCAAACTTATTTTAAATACTTATTGATTAAAAACTAAACAAAAGAAAACCTTAAATAGATTAAACATATTACTAAAATATGCAACTAAAAAACAGCGTGATAATTATATTCAGTATTTTACTACTATCCTCCCTAGTTATTGCCCAAGATTACAAATTAGGAATCTCAACAATACCTGAAGAAAAAATATTTCAAGGCGGGGAAACAATAAAAATAAAAATAACACTCTATGACAACGAAAACAACCTAATAAGCGATGAAGTTTTTTTGACACTAGAAGATGTAACAGAAAATACAATAACTGAAACAGCAATTTCTTCAAACGGAGATTTCAAAGATTTAAAAATTCCTGACAACGTTTTATCCGGAGAAGGAAAAATAATAATAAAATATAAAGAATCAGTTGCTCAAGAATCTTTTTTCATCGCCGAAAAAGAACTAGCAAAATTCGAAATAAATGAAGGAAACCTAATAGTTACAAATACCGGAAATACAAAATATTCTAAAAAAATATATATCACAATTGGTGATACAACTGGGACTAAAACCCCAAGCCTAAACCCTGGAGAATCTATCTCATACAGACTTGTGGCACCAGAAGGAAACTATAACATAAAAATCACCGACGAAGAAACAACCATAACACAAGGAGATGTAAGGTTGGTTGGAACAGGTAATGTTGTTGGAGCAATAGATGAAAGTGCACAAGCATCTGGAATAACCGGAGGAATAAGCCCAGAAGACGACGCAGGATTAATGGATTTTGTAAAGAAAAGTAAATTCGTAAACGTTTTCATAATAGGAATATTCGGAACAATGATTCTAATAACAATAGAAAAAAGATACAAAAAACAGAAATAAATTTTTTCAATTGTTAAGATAAATAAATAATAATTCTCATATAATAATCTTTTAGTTAATTGATACAGCAACCCTATCTCATCAAAATTCAATTATTAAATTGCCTACATTGCATCAGACAATGCCTTAGTCAAAATAGACCTCACTGGATTTTCTCTATCATACTTTTTTTGTGCTTCCGATTTTCCTCCTTTCGGGGCAACAACAAACCCTATAACTGCAAGTATACCAACAACCGTTGCAACCGATACCCAATTATAACTCCACCATCCCCCAGTTGTCCATCCAACAAAACTCAAGCTCTTACCAACAACTATTATCGCAACAATAGCCGCTATTCCAAAAAGACCATATGTCGCCCATTCTTTATTTGGAGGTATAAACATTCCAAGCAAAATTAATATTACTAGTATTACACTCAATCCAACACCAAGTCTTGGAAAAATCTCTGCAAAGAAAACAGATACAAGTTGAAACTGTAAAGCCATAAGTCCAACAACAATCGAAATAATGGCATTAATTCCTTGTGCATCAAATATTTTTGTTTTCTCCAAAATTCCAAAAACAATAGCAAAAATCAAAAGAAACGGCAAAATATATGCGAACATTCCCATCTGCTCCCACTGATATAATAAATCTCCAAATGAACCACCACTATAGACACCCGCCCATGCAACATTAATCAATCCCTCTAACATATTAAACAAAACAAAAAACACTTTATATATATTTCTAAAAAAGAAAACAAGATATAACACAACAAACTTTTAATTTTGATTAATAATTAATTTTAAATAGAGTGATTTACCTCTAATTTTACGCGCGGATGGCACAGCGGCTACTGCGCTTCCCTGCAGAGGAAGTTTTCCCGGGTTCGAGTCCCGGTCCGCGCTTAAAAGCAAGAGTTGAAGAATTAGATAAACCCTTCACCTTTTTCCTAAAAATAATCCCCTTAGCTCTAGAAACAAGCCCCTTTTTCTCGTCGGGAATATCCTGTCTTCTAGAATCTCTCAAATATTTCCGAACTCTCCTTAATTTACGCCTAATGGGTTTCTTTGAAATAACTCTTGGTCCGCCAATACAACTTCCAACACAAAAAGTTGCGTCTAAAAAACGAACCCTAGAATCAGGATTTTCTAAAAACTTAATCAAATCACCAACCCCTTCTGCTATATAGATTTCTTTATTTTTCAAAATACCATTCAAATGTGCCGTTTTGGACAATCCCCCCGCAGTCGGATAAACCTTTGTATAATCATTATAAAATTTATCAAAAGTGACACCCTCTGGATTTCTAATTTTTGGTTTTTTTACTTTGGCATCAGAGAACATTTTTTTTAATTCAGAAAAATCCACAACATAATCAATATTCTTTGACTTCACCCCCTCCATTTTTTTAAAGTCGCATGGAGAAATAAAAACAACCTTATGCTTTGGATAATATTTTCTACAAATTTTTCCCATAGCTATCATCGGACTATCAATTAATGCCAAATTTTTATTAAATTTAGGAAATTTATTTTTAACAACCTGCGCAACCCCCGGACATGTTGTTGCAATCAAAAGCCCCTTCGACTTTTTTAGCTTTTTATGATATTCACGATTAACCATTTTCGCCCCATATGTAACCTCTACAATCTTATCAAAACCAAGCTTACGAAGCATAATAATCACCTCCGGATACGAGAAATCTACAACAAAACTCGGAGCAAGCATAGCAACAAGTTTAGTCTTTTTCTTCAAGCTATTCTCCAACCTTAAAACATCTGATTTTATTACCATCTTCTTTTACATGGCCCTGACAAGATCCTCTTCAGGGGTTCTCGTACTTGAGCACAAGTATCGAACCTTGGTTCGAACTATGGCCCTGACAGGATTCGAACCTGCGACTTTCTGCTTAGAAGGCAGACACTCTATCCAGACTGAGTTACAGGACCAGTAATATTATAACAAAAACGTCAATTTTAAAACTTTTCCCCTAGCATGTCAATGCAGGAGGATGCCTTCGTAGAGGTTCTCGTGCCCAGGTGGGTATCCAAAAAGACCTAAATCTCAATCTTATCAAAATCTTTAACCAAAACAGACTCTGGAAAAACTGCTTTTGCCTGACTTAAAATATCTTTCAACTTAGCCTCATATCTTTGACTAATATGTGTTAAAACTAATTTCTTTACTTTTGCTTTCTTTGCAATTTTAGCAGCATCAATAACCGTCATGTGATTATGCTCTTCAGCTTTCTCTTTCAATTCCGAACCAAAAGTAGATTCTGATATTAAAAGACTAGCATTTTTCACAAACGGAACAATTTTTTCATTTACAGTTGTATCGAGAACAACAGAAACCTTCAAATCATCCTCAACGTACGTCAAATCTTTAGCTAAATATTTTTTACCCTCATAGCTAATATTTTTACCATCTTTCAATTTTTGCAAATGAGGCCCAGCTTTAATTTTCAATTTTTTCAATTTATTTTTATCAATTCTTCTCTTTCCAACTTTGACAAACGAATAAGAATTGCACGCACACCCATGGGTCATTTCTTCAGCTTCTAAATAAAAATCCCCATTATCAAAAAATTTACCCTTGGCTTCCTCAACTTTTATATCATATTCACATCTAAACGGAAACGCATCAAGAAGTTTCCTCATAAACTCTTTTATTCCGACCGGGCCATAAACAGAAAGTTTCTTATTATACCCACTCACAGACAAAGTTTGCAAAATACCACTAAGTCCCAAAACATGATCCCCATGCACATGCGTAATCAATATTTTTGTAATTTTACACGGATTGAGCCCGGCTATCCTAAACTGTCTCTGCATTCCTTCGCCACAATCAATCAAGATATTTTCATCCATATGTGTCAAAAAAATTCCAGTATGATTTCTTTTAACGCTGGGTATCTGATCTGCAGTTCCTAAAAAAGTTACTCTTACCATAAACTTCAAATGAAAAAATTCTTTAATAAACTATTGATTAGCATTTTTATGCCAAATATTAAAAACACTCCTATCTTTATCCTCATATGAAATATCTAGAATTAGCTGAATTATACGAAGAGGCCAACAATACGACAAAACGATTAGAAAAAACAGAAATTCTCTCAAAATTTCTAAAAAAACTAGAAATCAAAGATAGTTACGTCCTATACCTTATTTCCGGAAATATTTATCCAGAATATGACGAAAGAAAAATTGGAATATCAAATCAATTAACAATTAAAGCTATATCAAAAGCCACTGGAGCAGGCATAAAACGAATAGAAAAAGAATGGAAAAAAATAGGAGACATAGGGCAAGTGGCACAACTTTTAATTTCTTCAAAAAAACAAGCAACTCTTCATTCAGAAACACTAACAACAAAAAAAGTAACGGAAAACCTAAGAAAGCTAACAACACTAGTTGGAGCTGGAACCGTCACAAAAAAAATATCTTTAATAACAGAACTTTTAACCTCCGCTAAACCAATCGAAGCTCTTTATATAACAAGGACTCTAATAGGAGATTTAAGAATTGGAATTCAAGAAAGCACCATAAGAGAATCTCTAGCAAAAGCATTTTTTCCAAAAAAACAAAACGCATCAGAAATAATTCAAAGAGCAATAGACAAAACAAATGACTTGGCAGAAGTTTTCGAAATTGCAAAAAAGGGGAATCTGCACGAACTAGAAAAGATGAAATTAGAGGTTGGAAAACCAATAAAAGCTATGCTTGCCCAAAAAGCAGTCACAATAAAAGATGGATTAAAAGAGTTGGGAACTCCTTGCGCAATAGAATATAAATACGACGGATTTAGACTACTTATCCATAAACAAAAAGAAAAAATATCACTATTTACCCGAAGTCTCGAAAGCGTAACAAACCAATTTCCAGAAGTAATTGAATATATTAAAAAATACATAAAAGGTGACTCTTTTATCTTAGACTCAGAAGCCGTAGGATACAACAAGAAAACAAAAAAATATACAGACTTTCAGGCAGTTTCTCAGAGAATAAGAAGAAAACATCATATAGAAAAATTATCAAAAGAGCTTCCAGTTGAGGTAAATGTTTTTGATATTCTTTATTATAACGGAAAATCACAACTTGATGAACCTTTCAAAAAGCGATCATCTCTAATTAGGAAGATTATAACAAACAAGCCATACAAAATTATTTCCTCTAAACAAATAATAACTAGTGATGAAAAGAAAATAAAAAAATTCTATCACGAAGCACTAAAGAATAAACAAGAAGGCGTTATGATGAAAAATCTAAATGCAGAATATAAGCCCGGAAGAAGAGTTGGGCACATGTTAAAAATAAAACCAGACACAAGAGATCTAGATCTCGTAATAACTGGAGCAGAATATGGAACCGGAAAAAGATCAGGATGGCTATCCAGCTTTATTCTCTCATGTAAAAACAAAAACGAATACCTTGAAATAGGAAAAGTTGGAACCGGAATAAAAGAAAAATCCGAAGAGGGGCTATCTTTTGAAGACCTAACAAAAATGATAAAACCACTTATAACAAAAGAAAGTGGGAAAAAAGTTGAAATCAAACCAAAAATAGTAGTAGCCGTTCATTATCAAGATATACAAAAATCTCCGAACTATAAATCCGGATTTGCACTAAGGTTCCCAAGATTTACAACAATAAGAAAAGATAAACCACTTTCAGAAATAAACACACTAGAAGAGATAACACACGACTTCACACATCAGAAAAAAAGTTATATGTATGGATAAACACAAAACAAATACTCCTTTTATATAAATTTATAAATCACTTATACCTAAAAGACATATGAAGAGTGGTACATTATTTGCAATATTATTTATTATAGCCCTAGGCATTGGAACATTTTTATTTCAAAATTTTTTATTAACAGGCAACGCTGTAGGTGATAATACAACACCATGTGAATCAAATTGGACATGTGGAGACTGGTCAAATTGCATTAGTGGAGAAAAAATACGAAACTGTTTTGATTTAAATAATTGTGAGAGTAGCACTCCTCAATTACCCACAAGAATAACGTGTGAATTAAATTGCACTCCAAGATGGGAATGTTCAGATTGGACACCGGAAGAATGCCCCGAAGAAAAAATACAAACAAGAAATTGCATAGACGAAAACGGATGTGAAACAACTGGAAGCTCTCCAGAAGAAGTAAAAGATTGTTCGACCGAAGAAGAATACAGTTGGCTATTTTATGTAATAATAACAATAATTGTTTTAACGGTTTTTTTAGCAATAGCTCTTATGGTAGGATTATATTATAAAGTAAACAACCCCAAAAGAAGAATAATTTCTGAAAGAAAAATAACACAAAATCAAGTCACCCCTTATGCGCAAAAACCAAAAAAACTCCCAACCACACAAGAAGCTCAACCAAACATACTTGAAAAAATGCAACCTCAGAAAACGACACAACAAAGAACGACACAACAAAGAACGCCACAACAAAATAGACAAAAAAGAAACCAAAGAAACATACAAGCTCAAAAAAAAAGAACAACGCAACAAAAAAGAAACGAATTAATGCCAAAAAATAATTCTCCAGAAAACTTCAGAGGAAACCAAAGAAAGCCCAAGCTATAATATAATATTTTCAAGAATTCTACCGTGCGAAATTTAATTCGGTAAAACGCTCTTCAAATTAATTTATTCTTTTTTTAGAGTTGTCGATGCAGGTGACACAAAAATAATTGTATCTCCTCGAAGAAAAGTAAGCCCAACGCTTCTTTTTACTTCTCCTTCCTGCATTTCCTTAGTGTTGTCTAAAACAAGGTTTATGTGGATGTCAAATGCAACCAAAGTTCCAACAAATTGCTTGTCTCCCTTAAGCTGTACTAAAACTTCCTTACCCTTCGAGTTATTTAACAAGTCCAGAGGTCTCTCAATTCCGTTAACCATAATTTATCACGGACAATTTTACTTTTAAACCTTTCCCCCTAATATATCAATATAGGAGGCCTTTACAAAGGTTCTAGTGCCCAAGTGGGTAACGCCAGGAGGTGTCGTTTTAAAAAACATAAATTAAAAATATTAATCACAATTCACATCATTTCTATAAAGTACGCCATATTCGTTTACGCAAACATAATCATTTCCAACGCCAGTTAAGTTAGAAACAATAATTTTTCCTGTATCATGAGTCATTGTAAGAGAATGCGCACCGGTACCGTTAATTCCATTATTAATTTTAAACGAATTGCTTTGACTTGCATCGTTGAAAATTTGCCATCGCTTATCCATTCCAGATCCAGTTACTAACTGCATCATTGCATCGGCTGGACTGTTTGCAGTAGCCTCTATTCTTAAATAAGTTCCTTTTGAATCATTACTCCTTATATGCAATCGCTCTTCGGGATACACTGGAGTATTACTTATTCCAAAAAACCCAGTTTCATGTGTAAACATGAAATTTTGACCTCCATCATCAGTATGTTTCCCGTTATTAATTTTAAATGAATTACTTTGACTTGCATCGTTAAAAACATTCCACCCTTTTCCAGCTTTAGTTACTAATTGAATCATTGCATCGGCTGGACTATCTGCCGTAGCCTCTATCTTTAAATAAGGACCCTTTGTAGCCCCACTTCTCACATGTAATATCTCTTCTGGAGTGCTCGTTCCAATTCCAACGTTACCGTCGTTATAATAAATATCTCCTGGTGAAAGTTGTGGGTCAGGACTAAAGAAGCTAAATATACCCATTCGTGTTAGTGATGGTATGGTGTCGTCCGGATCATCTCCATTTGTTTGGTTTATTATTGTTCCTGATGTCCCTGGCGTTCCTGATGTCCCTGGCGTTCCATCTGTCCCAGGTGATCCATCACTTCCAGGAGATCCGTCATTTCCACCTGAAAAAACCGAAAAGCCCACGATAATAATTGCAATTAATGTTATGATAACAAGTGTACCTACCACTATTAATGTTGTTGGGTTAAATTTTTCTTCGGACAGATAGTTATCTTGAGTTTCTTGTGGGGGATAAACAGATTGATTTGTATTAGTTGTCACTGGTTGATTTGCCAAAAAATTCTTAAATGGATTACCTGCTGCCACCTGACCTCTCTTTTTCATATTTACACGAACTAATTATTATTTATAAATTTTCTGTTTCTCCAAAACCCTTAAAAACCGACAATTCCAACCAACCCTATGAGTATAAGTAGAAAAGCAATCATTTTAGCCATACCAATTCTAGCTTAAGCTTTTTTCAAATCCTCACTTTTTTATTTTAAAATGAAAGTTAAAAAAATACATAACCATGGAAATCATCTAATTTTTGATGCACATAGCAATGCCACCCTAAACGACAAAAAATTTATTGAAAAATTTTTACTTGAATTAACAAAAAAAATCAAAATGAAAAACATTTCAAAACCCCTAGTAATACAATACAAAGCCAAAGAAAAATCAGAATCGGGGGTAACGGGAACAATTATTCTGGCAGAAAGCTCAATCCAAATCCACACCTATCCTAATAAAAAATGGCTAGCGCTAGATATTTTTTCATGCAAAGAGTTTGAAAAAGAAAAAACAATAAAATATTTATTAAAAAAATTGCAAATTATTAACTATAAAACTAAATTTATTAAGAGAGGGTTTTTACAATGAAAAAAATTAAACAACTAAAAATTAAAGAAGACATGAGTGTAAAAGAACTAGTTGAAAATTTTAAAAATATTGGTTTTGGCGCAAATAAAATAAACAAAGCATCAGAAATTTATAAAAAAATGATTCAAGATCAAGACTGTAAAGTCTTTTTAGGTCTTGCAGGAGCAATGGTTCCAGGGGGACTAAAAGAGGTTATAATTGATATGTTAGATGATACGGATGTTTTTGTAACAACCGGAGCAAACTTAACTCACGATTTAATTGAAAGCCTAGGAGAATATCATTTCCTAAACGAAGAAGAATTGAACGATGAAGAATTGAATAAAAAAGGAATTGACAGAATACATAATGTACTAATGGAAAACAAGGTTTATGAAAAATTAGAAAAATTCTTCAAAGATAATTTTGATGAATTTAAAAAATGCAAAAATATTAAAGAACTTCTTTGGGAAATGGGGAGACTCGCTCCAAATAAAAGCATACTTAAAACATGCTATGAGAAAAAAATTCCAATATTTTGCCCAGCACTTGCCGATTCAGGAATCGGACTTATGATTTGGGGAAGAAAAGCAGCTGGAGACAAAATAAATATCGATGCATTTGAAGACATGTCGGAAATAATCGATATATCCTGGACATCAAAAAAATCAGGCGTATTTTACATCGGAGGAGGAACTCCAAAAAACTTTATCCAACAATCACTTCAATTTTCAAAAGGAGCAAGCTACGGAATTCAAATTACAACAGACCGACACGAACCGGGAGGATCCTCAGGAGCTCCACTAAAGGAAGGAATATCTTGGGGGAAACTAGAATCCTCTGCGGAATTTGTAGATGTTTTTTGTGATGCAACGATTGCTGTTCCACTAATTTATGCCAGTTCAAAATAAAAAACAACCATTGTTGACTAATTTTGCATAAAAGTTTATATAATTTTCAATTCTAATTTTTAGTATGCCAAAAAAAAACGAACTTAATGATCTTATAACAAAAACAAGTAAGCAAAAGAAAACAAAAGAAAAAGATTTAACAAACATTCTAAAAATGTTTGCCCCAGGAACAGTTATTAGGACTGCTATTGATGACCTACTAAGAGCACGGATGGGTGCCCTAATTTTAATAGAAAAAGAAGGCATTGACAATATAATAGAAAAGGGATTTAGAATAAATTCAAAATTCAGCGCTCAAAGATTGGTAGAACTAGCAAAAATGGACGGAGCAATAATATTATCAAGTGATGCAAAAAAAATTCTATACGCAAACTCTTTACTAGTTCCATCCGTAAGCATTTCCACAAAAGAAACCGGAACAAGACACAAAGCAGCCGAAAGAACAGCTAAACAACTTAACACAATTGTAATAGCAATTTCAGAAAGAAAAAACAAAATATCGCTATATTACGGAAACCTCAAGCACGAACTAGAACAAAGCGCAGAAATATTAAGAAGAGCAGCAGAAACACTACAAATACTAGAAAAACAAAGAGAAATGTTCAATGATTTACTAAAAAACTTCAACGTTCTTGAAATAAACGGACTAGTAACAATAGATGACGTTAGCACAATCCTACAAAGACTTGAGACCATTAACCGTATATCAAATATAGTAAAAAAATATCTAATCGGGCTAGGAAAAGAAGGTATGATTGTAAGCATGAGGCTAAAAGAATTAACAAGCACTCTAGATAAAAAACAATCGCTAATACTAAAAGATTATTTTGAAGAAAATGCTCAAAGTAGACAGATAATACTTGAAAGAATGAATTTTGATTCTTTATTAGAAAAAGATTATATATCAAAAGCCTTATTCGACGAAATACACGATAAGCCAATTTCCTCCACCGGATTAAGAATTCTAAAAAAAACAAACGCTCTAGATCAATACCTAGACCTACTAATCACCAAGCACCAAAACCTTGAGACAATAATGACACTTTCAGACGAAGAACTACTTGAAATATTCAAAACAGAAGATTTAGTAAAATACTTCAAAGAAGAACTAAACATGCTAAAAGAAAAAGTAATGATTGGAAAAGACTTGTAAATTCTATATTCTAATAAACCTTATCAAATTTTTATGCTCACGATAAATATCTTTAGCTCTTTTTATAATTTCTCCAGTTGATAAAAACAAAACGAGCATTTTTCTTTCTACAGCCTCTAACATTACCTTTTCTATATCACTCTCGACTATATTTTTCTTATCTTTTCCTATAATTAATATCTCCATCTCTCCCACATCTGATTGAATTCTACCACGACCCAAAAACTCTCGCCTTTTAGCACTCGTTTCTTCTAAAACAATTATTTTTTCTTTTTTCAAATATTCTCTAACTTTTTTAACAAACGCCATTTCGTCATTACTCTCTACGCTCACTGATGCCCTCTCAATCTTCTTGACCTCACTCTTTTTTTGAGACTCTTCCTTTTTATTTTCCACAGCAGGATGTGCTTCAGCAGATACTACGACCTCCTTAACCTCAACCTTCTCTTTTTTTATTTCCTCATTTTTAAGAACAACCGGCTTTTCCACCAAATTCTTCTCTTTCAAAAAAACATTAACATCCTCAGTTAGATATCTCCAATAAACCTCATCCTTAAATTTAAATGGTTTTGCAAAATCTTTAATCGAACGAAGAGCAACTCTTATAGCAGGTAGTTGCTCAGAATCCTTCAAAAATCTCTTCTCCTTCAATAAACTATACGCCTCTCCAGGCTTACCTCCCAAGTGAACAGCATATTTTTCTAAAAGGGGCTCTTGTCCAGCAATTAAATATAAAGGGGAACTCCCAACTCTCATGTGAGATAATACCAACTTCTTTTCCGATAAAAGTTCCGCCAAAAAAGCAGAAGAAAAAAGAATAGATTGTTCAATTTCACTAGCAATATGAGCAGGCAGACTCGGGCCATTTTTTTCTATAAAACTTATTATTTTATTCTTTATCGGCGAAGTATCTTGCTGGACCATACTAACTAGTTGCACACTCACATTATAAGTTTTTTGTTGATAAAGTGAGAATTTCCCTTGTTTTTCACCAAAACCTTTAAAAACCCTTTTTGCAAACATATTTTGTAGAGAAAAAAAACAAATATGAACTATTCTCTTATTATTATAAAAATAAGTACAAAAAAATGACAGACAGACAAATCGTAATACCCGGCGAGATTATTGCCGAAAACACTGACGCTTTACCTGGTGAGAACACTGCAAAAATAGACAATAATATAATTGCTCAAAAATACGGACTTGCAGAAACTTCTGATAAACTAATAAAAGTTATTCCACTATCTGGTACATATCTTCCAAGAAGAGGAAACACTATAATTGGAGAAGTTGAAAATGTTTTATTCAACGGATGGATAATTAATTTTGGCGGACCAGAAAACGGATTCCTATCTCTTATGGAAGTTCCTATGTACGTAAACAAAGACGGACTTGAAGAAGTAATGAAAATTGGAGACATGGTTACAGCAAAAGTATGGAACATTAACAAGCGTGGAACTGATCTTTCAGTAAAATCCAGAGGACTTGGAAAAATAGAAAACGGCATCGTAATAAAAATCAATCCAAACAAAGTTCCAAGAATAATTGGAAAAGAAGGAAGCATGGTTAATTTAATAAAAGAACATACTGGATGTAATCTAACTGTTGGACAAAATGGATTTGTTCACATTAAGGGAGATTCTACCGAGAAAGAACTTTTTGCTAAAAGCGCAGTTCTCTTTGTAGAAGAAAATTCAGCAAACAGCGGATTAACTGAAGATGTAACTAAATGGCTAGAGGAAAACAAGCAATAAAATGGCAGAAAATTTTAAACGAATGGATGGAAGAGAACTAACTGAAATGCGACCAATCGCAGCACAAGTTGGAATCATTCCAAATGCAGACGGAAGTGCTATGTTTAAATCAGGAAAAACAATTGCATACGCAGCTGTCTACGGACCAAAAGAACATCACCCACGAAATCAGAGAAATCCAAAAAAAGGAACTCTAAGATGCACTTATAATATGATTAGCTTCTCAGTAAACGACAGAATTAGACCAGGTCCATCAAGAAGAAGTACCGAAATCTCAAAAATTACAGAATGGGCAATCGCACCAGCACTAATTTTAGACGATTTTCCAGGAATGGTAATAGATGTTCACATAAATATTATTCAAGCAGACGCAGGAACAAGATGCGCCGGAATTAATGCCGCAGTAATGGCTCTTGCTCACGCAGGAATCCCAATGAAAGACATGGTTTCTTCAGTTTCGGCAGGAAAGCTAGATAAAACACTAGTAATAGATTTGGACAAAGCAGAAGAAGACTTTGAGGAAGGAGAAGGTCCAACAGACATTCCTGTATCAATGACACATTCTGGAAAAGTTACACACTTACAACTTGACGGTAAAATAAATAAAGAAGAACTTAAAGAGGCAATAAAAATGGCAGGAGTTGCCTGTAAAGAAATATACGAAGTGCAAAAAGAAGCTCTTAAAAATGTTGGAAAAACCATAGAAGGAGGAAAAAAATAAAATGAAAAAAATTAGCTTAAATTCAAAAAAGATTGCAGAATATCTAAACGCTGGAAAAAGATTCGATGGACGTAAGCCAGAAGAATTCAGGCAACTATCTATAGAAACTGGAGTTAGTGCAAACGCAGAAGGCTCAGCAAGAGTAAAATTAGGAAATACTGATGTTATTGTTGGAGTAAAATTAGCAACTGGAGAACCATACGCAGACAGTCCAAATAAAGGAAATTTTATGGTTTCTGCAGAACTTTCGCCAATGAGTTCCTCAAGATTTGAATCTGGACCACCAAAATTCCCAGTAATTGAATTCGGGAGAGTTCTTGACAGAGGATTAAGAGAATCTGGATTTATAAATTGGGAAGGACTTTGCATAGAAGAAGGTAAAAAAGTCTGGACTTTATTCGTGGATATTTACACAATTAATGACGATGGAAATCTAATGGATGCAGCAGGAATTGGAGCAATTGCCGCAATGAAAACAGCAAAATTACCAACATATGATAAAGAAACTGAAACACTTGATTATAAAAATCCAAGCGAAACACCACTACCTCTAAACGACGTTACACCTATCGCAATTACTGCATATAAAGTTGGAGATAAAATATTAGTTGATCCAAATCGAGACGAACAAGACGCAGCAACAGCAAGAGTAACAATTGGAAGCAGCGATGGAATAATTTCTTCAATCCAAAAAGGAGAAGAAGAAGCAATGACTCAAGAAGAAATTGGAGAAGCTCTAGATTTAGCAGACACAGCATATAAAGAAGTATTTAAAAATCTAGAAAAACAAATAAAGTAAAATGCAAAAAGAATTCTCAAAATATGAAAATGCAAGAATATTAGGAGCAAGAGCTCTACAAATTGCAATGAACGCACCACTTTTAATAAAAATTTCAAATGACGATTTAGAAAAAATAAACTTTGACGCTATAAAAATCGCAGAAATAGAATTAGAATCTAATGTTTTACCAATATCTGTAAATAAACCTCTTCCGAAAAAGAACGAAGAAGCACTAAAAAGAACAAAAGATGTAAAACTTTCAGAGAAAGATGTTGTAGAATCAGAAAAAGAAGAAGAAAAAGATATTGCAGAAAAAGGTGAAATAATGGAGCTAGCTAATCCCGAAGACGAAACGGATGACGGAACAGAAAGCGGAGACCAAGAGTAAATGGGAACAATGCTAGTAAAAATCAAATTAATGCCAGAAAGCACAGAAATAAATCTAGAAGAATTACAAACAAAAGTTCAACCAATTGTCGAAGAGGCAGAAGGTAAGAAGGTTAATTTTGAAGAAGAACCTATTGCATTCGGACTTAAAGCATTGATTGTAGGATTCGAGTTAGATGAAAAGCACGAACTTGAACCAATTGAAAACAAATTAGCAGAATTAGACGAAGTTACTTCCGCAACCATCGCCGATATGCGTCGAGCATTTGGATAAAGTAATAATTTTAATATAGATCTCCAGGTGCGAGTTTAGAGCATTTGGATGAAGTAATAATTTTAATATAGATCTCCTGGATGGGGGTCAAATATTCGAATAAAGTAATAATTTTAATATAATTTTATCTAGTAATCATTAATTCTTCCATATCTTTTTTCATCTTTTTTATCTTAGGGCTATTCAAATATTTTCTGGCTGGTTCTAAAATTTCTATTAACTTTTTACTAACTGCTTTTTTCAAATCTACGGGATGCAATTCTCCTTTTGAAAAATCCTGCTCTAAATCTTCATATGAATCATAACTAACATTTCCACCAAATTTTTCATCTCTAATTATATCTAATGATTGATTTTTACCAATAGCAAAAATAATATATTGACACCAATCTAATAATGGATTATAATCAATATTTTTTTCAGGACAAAACGCTTTATTTATTTTTTTCTCAATATCTTCAATAGAATCATCCATATAAACAGCAGAACTAGGAATAGATTTACTCATTTTTAATTCCGCTTTCAAGTCTTTTATTTTATCTTTTGGAACCGGCCAAACGGGAGGCTTTTGCAAGCCCATTATTAAATGTCCATGAATTGCCATTGGCTTCATCTGTTTGCCATTATGATCTAAAAGCGGAGAGAAAGAAAGTTTCATGGCAACATCTCTCGCAACCACCTGAGCTTTCCTTTGGTCTATGCCAGCATGCGGAATATGAACTCCCTGAATAAAAATATCTGCAACCTGCATTGGAGGATAAATTAATTTTGCAAAATCAACAGAATCTCCTTCCTTTCGTCCCATAATTGTAATGCTTCTAAGCATTCTAGATAATGACGTGTGCTTGCTTATGTCTATAACATTCAACCAATACAAATCATTATTATGATATAAATCACTTCCCAAAACAAACTTTAGCCTTTTTGTATCGCCACCCACACATTTGAATGCGGCTTTCAATACCTCCTTGAAATAATTAACAGCAACTTCTTTAATCGCATCAAGATTACCACCCAATTTATCATTAATCCAAGAGTGCCAATCTGCCAAAAAAACAGAACACTCAATTCCTGCATCCATACAATCCTTAACCTTTGACATGCAAACCAGCCCATGCCCCAAGTGGGGTTTACCAGAAATTTCAAACCCTATGTAATGCTTCAAGTTTTTTTGTTTAGACAGAGCAATTCTTAAATCTTCTTCTCCTAAAACCTCCTCAGTATTTCTAGCTATTAATTCTATCTTTTCCTCAATACTCATTGCCATAAAAAAATTAACATTCCTTCATTATTAAGCTTTACCATAACTAATTAATACATACAAATCCTCCTCATATTCGTGCTACTTCAACTAACAACATCTCTAATTTTAGGCATACTCGCAGGAACAATAACCGGCTTAATTCCCGGACTTCATATAAATCTGATTGGCTCAATTTTAATTTCACTATCCGCCGGATTTTTAATAGAAATAAACCCTCTCTATCTTGCAGTTTTTATTACAGCAATGGCAATAGCCCACACTTTTATCGATTTTATCCCATCAATTTTTATCGGTGCACCAGATGACGACACTATTCTTTCAGTTCTTCCCGGACACGAACTACTAAAATCAGGAAGAGGCTATCAGGCAATTGTCTTAACAGCCTACGGAAGTCTTGCGGCAATCTTTATTTTACTACTAATATCCTATCCCTCAATATTTTTAATAAAAAAATCTTTCCCAATCATTCAAATTCTAATACCCTACATCTTAATTCTCTCCTCCCTGTTTCTAATTCTAACCGAAAATAGAAAAATCCCAGCGGCAATAATTTTCTTCTTAACCGGAATTTTAGGATTATGCGTTTTTGCACTAGGAGATACAGATATACTAAAAGAACCTCTTCTTCCACTCCTTTCCGGACTTTTTGGAGCATCTATGATTATAACAAGTATAAAATCTAAACCAACGATAAAAAAGCAAATAATAAAAAGACCTCACGCAAAACTAACCAAACCACTATTAGCTTCAACCATTAGCTCTCCCTTATGTAGTTTTTTACCCGGACTTGGAAGCGGTCAGGCAGCGATAATTGGGACTCAGATAATGTCTCCCAAAAAAACAACCACCAATAAAGAAGATTTTCTCATATTGCTCGGAGCGACAAACACTCTTGTTATGGGATTCTCTTTCATCTCTCTTTACGCAATTTCAAGAACAAGAACTGGGGCAGCCCTAGCACTAAAAGAAATAATACCAAACATAACCTCAAATATGCTAATACTAATCCTTATCACAACCTTCATCTCAGGAATAACAGCATATTGTATAACCCTAACACTTGCCAAATTTTTCTCAAATAAAATTGAAAAAATAAATTACACAAAAATATCAACAGCCGTATTAATTTTTCTAATAATCTTAATTCTTTCAATAACCGGAATTATCGGACTTCTAATTTTCGCCGTTTCAACCGCAACCGGAATATTCTGCATATCTCTCGAAACCCGAAAAACTAATATGATGGGTTGTTTACTTCTACCGACTATAATATTTTATTTAACAATCTAATTTAAAAAAATTATTCAAAACTACTAAAATTTTTGAAAAACGCCCTATACCAAATAAAATAGCCATAAAAAACCAAATAAATAATCAAAGCTTGAAAATTAGAAACTCTAATATTTTCTACTAACAAATAAACCAAATAAATGGTAAAAAGATAAAATCCCCACTTTTTATATTTAAAAAGACCTATTAATGAAACAGCCATCACAACAAGAAAAATATAAAGAAGATAATTTTCAAGAAGTCCATCCAATGCTTTAAGGGCAATTCCTAATCCAACCAATAAAACAACGCTCAATATAAAAAAAACTAAAAGAACCGTACTCCACGTCCTAATCTGCTCTCTCCCCTTATCCATAAAAAAAAGAATGCTTCCTTGTTTTTAAAACTAACTATCTAACTAGCCAACCCCAAAAAATCCCTACCCCTACTAGAAAACAACGAATAAATCAAAACCAAACACAAAATTCCCAAAAACCCAACAAAAATTATACTCGCAATAGAAAAATCCGCACTATTTTTAACAAAAAAAAGATATACTAAAAATAAAGGAAAAATAGCTATAGCTAATAAATAAAAAACCTTAACATAAACGCCCCTATCACCTTCCATCTTAAACCAAAACTTCAATATTTTATAATCCTTTCTAAACCGCCTCAGCAAACATAACGTCATCCGCTATAAATGCATCTCCCCAAACCTCATCTTCTTTATACTTTCCAGTCAATCTTATCCCATCACCCTCTGTTGGCTCTCTGGAACTCAAACACTTTTCATATGTACTTGGAAATATTGTAATCTTTATGTCTTTAGTTTTATCAGACAAATCCATAAACGCCATCGGATCTCCCTTCTTGGTCAAAATTCTCGTATATCTTTTCACCACCCCAAAAATTTGAGTCTCCAAGTCATCTGTTAATTTATCGAACAACGTAAACGCCCCAGTTTTGGGTTCGCGATAAACATCCAACGGATGCCCAGAAATACAAACACCAAGCAAATCCTTCTCTAAATCCAACCTAACCTTAAGTGCCATCGGTTTCAAATCCGGAAATTTAACCTCTTTTGCAACCTCTCCAAAAAGAGTCATCTGAGTCGAACCATCTTCAACATCTTTTTTTATATCCTCATAAACAGCAAGCAAGCTAGCCCTATTAATTCCAAAAGAATCAAAGCACCCAACGCTAATTAGACTCTGCAAAACCCTCTTATTCACCTTTGACGTATCCACCTTATTTATAAAATCTTTATATGACTCATACGGCCTTGCTTCAATTAATTTCTTTAGCGCACCTTCACCAACATTTTTTATTCCACTAAGGCCAACCCGGATAACTTTTTCCATTCCAACCACCTTCGCTTTCTCATCCTTAACCTCCACCTCTTCAACACTAAAAGACTCCTTAGATGTATTAATATCTGGATGTAATATCTTAATCCCCTCTTGCCTCGCAGACTCTAAATAAAATGCCAATTTTTCAGGATTACTAACCGAAGATGAAATAGTAGCCGTAAAAAATTCCACCGGAAAATATTTTTTCAGGTAAGCCGTCCTATAAGAAATTAAAGCATAAGCCGCAGCATGGCTTTTATTAAATGAATATGCAGCAAACTCCACAATATCATCCCATAATTTTTCAACATCCTCTTTTTTCATCCCCGAAGATTTAATACATCCCTCTTTAAACTGTCCCTCCATTTTATTCATCAAATCAATTTTCTTTTTACCAATAGCCTTCCTTAAAACATCACTATCTCCAGCAGAAAAGTTAGCAAGAACTCTACTCAACTGCATAACCTGCTCCTGATAAACCATAATTCCATATGTCGGACTAAGAACCTCTTCGGCTTTTTTATGCGGATAACTAACCTCCTCCTTTCCATGCTTTCTGTTCGCATAAACTTCTAAATATTGCATCGGCCCCGGACGGTAAAGAGCAACAATAGCAATAATATCATCAAAACAGGTTGGTTGAACCAATCTCAAGGTTTTCTGCATCCCAGCACTCTCAACCTGAAAAACACCAATACTATCTCCTTCTCTTAACATTTTATACACATCCTCATCATCCATCGGAATATTTTCAAGCCACTCAGAATCTTTCCCAGTCATATCTAAGACTTTTTTAATAATATTCAAAGTTTCAAGTCCTAAAAAATCAAATTTGACGAGACCAAACTCTTCAACATCCGGACCCTCTATCTGAGTTATTATGTCACCTTTTTTAGAATAAGTTGGAATATAATTTGCTATATCCTCCTTCCCCCAAACAACTCCACACGCATGAACTCCCTTATGTCTAACACACCCCTCTAGTCTCTGAGCAACCTCAAAAATTTCTTCATGACTTTCTTTAAATTCTTGCAATTTTAATGCTTCGGGAGTATACACTCCGTTTTCAGACCTTGCACCTAGAGACTGCTCTAAAGTTCTTTCCTCAATATAATTTGTAACCTCATTTGCCTCCAAAAAAGGAACCTTAAAAACACGCATAACATCTTTCAAAACAGCCTTGGCGCTCATAGTCCCATAAGTTCCAATTAACGCGATCTTATTTTCTCCATATTTTTTTCTAACATAATCAAGTGCAACCTCTTTGTCTCCAAAATCAACATCAAAATCGGGCAAACTAATTCTATCCGGATTCAAAAACCTCTCAAATAAAAGTCCAAGAGATAATGGTTCTAGCTGAGTAATTCCAAGTACATAAGCAACAATTGAACCAGCCCCCGAACCTCGCCCCGGACCAACCTGACAATGCTTCTTAGCCGCCGCAATAAAATCCTGAACAATTAAAAAATACGTCTCAAAACCCATCTTAGAAATAACCGAAAGTTCAAAATTCATTCTCTCTAACGCTTCATCATAATTATCTTTATCGCCATAAATTTTATCTAGACCCTTTTTGCATAATTCATACAAATGCTCTTTATGAGTCATTCCTTCTGGAGCATCAAAATTTGGGAAAATAGGCTCCCCTATATCTAATTCAACATTACATCTACTCGCAATTTCCACCGTATTCTCTACCACATCATCTCTTCCCGGAAAAAGTTCTCGCATCTCCTCTTCGCTCATAACATGAAATCCGCTTCCATCAAATTTGAATCTTTTTGGGTCATTCATATCCCCATTTGTTTGTACCGCAAGCATAACTTCATGCGCATAAGAATCCTCTTTCGTTAAATAGTGCGCATCGGTAGTAGCAACAAGTTTTATTCCAAGCTCATCACCAATCTTATAATAGAAATCTCTAATTAATCCCTCTTCCGGTATTCCGTGATTTTGAACCTCTAAATAAAAATTATCTTTTCCAAAAATATCAATATATTCATCTATTAACTTTCTAGCTCGCTCCTCTTTTCCAACAACAACCGCCTGAGCAACATCATTTGCCATACACGCAGTCATACAGATAAGTCCTTCAGAATATTTTCTTAAAGTTTTTTTATCAATTCTTGCTCTATAATAGAAACCCTCACCATTTGCAATTGATATTATTTTAATCAAATTCTTATATCCAGTCAAATCCTTAGCTAATAAAATCAAATGCGGCCTTTTCTCTTCCCGATTTCTAATGGACATATCTCTACATAAATAAACCTCCGCCCCGAAAATCAACTTAACACCCGCCTTTTTAGCCAACTGATACTTCTTAATAACCGCCCCCATATTTCCATGTTCGGTTATCGCAACAGAGTCCATCCCCAAACTTTTCACATGCTCAAATAAATCCTTATTCTTTATCGCCCCATCTAAAAGAGAATACTCTGTATGTAGGTGTAAATGCACAAAACTCATCTCTTAAAATAACCAATTTTCTTTAAATTCTTTATTGTGATTTTAAAAGTAGTGACAACTACTCCTCAACCCCAAAAACGCTATCTATATTCTCACTCAATAAATTCAAATTCTCTCTTAAATAACTAGACACTTCATATTTTATAGATAACTCTTTTGCCAATTTAAGATATTTCTTTATTCCGCCTTCATTAACCGTAAAAATCAACTTCCCACCACACCTATCACACACCCCATTCAAAGGTGGACGCCTAATTATACTATTACAATCAACACATCGAAAACTCTGCACCAAGAATTTATTAAAATTACCGCGAATATCCCCCATAAAATGACGCTCAATTACAAGTCGAGCAACATCATCCGCATCTGCCGCCCTCAATTTCTCACATAAAGCCATCTGATGCTCAAGCTTATCCTTCATTGTCGGAAATATCTTATAACTAGAACAATTCACACCCAAATTAAAACTATCTGTATCATGACTAAACCCATATCCACTAAACGGATTTTTACCATCCTTTAACACACCTTTAACGTCCAAAACACCAACCTTCGAAGAATGCTCACCCCTCTCCGCTAATTCATATAATTCCAATGGATATCCTCCATTACCAAGCATCTCAAAATCTAATATCTGATCATCAACCTCTCCCGCATCAATTTTTGCATTCAAAACCAACGGAGCATCCTGAGTTCCCCCTCTATGACTCGGCAAATATTCTCTTGAAAAATTAAGCAACACATCACTAAGAAGCATAATTGCAGCCTCATCCCCATCACAATCACGACGAATAGCCGCATGCATATACGGACTAGCCAATAATCCAAGCGTCTGACTAAACCCTATAAACCTACAAACAACCCCAGCACAATTATGTGGCGCCATACAAACCCCAACCTGGCCAATCAAATCTTCCTTTTTCTTAATATTATGAATGCCTTCAATTTTATACAATAATCTCAATTCATCATCAACAAAATTACATATTCTCGTAAAAACATCTCCACCTTTTCTGTCTGGAGAAAAATCCGAATCTGAAATTAAAACATCGTGAGGCATAAGTTCGACTATCTGATTTTCATCAACCAAATCCTTCCCATTAATATCTTTATCATACCCCAATTCATTTAATTTTTTAATGGAAGTTCCAATCTCCTTTGACTTAAAAGAAACAAGTGGTAACTCAGTAGCATCCATTCTAATAGTTCCATCCTTATTTACCTGTAAATCATATTTAGCTCTCAAAATTCCCTTAGCTAAATTCTCAGGAACCCTACTTTCTGAAGACAAAGAATCAACACCCTTAATCAACTCTAGAAACTCACCAACACCACCCAACATCTTACTAGAATTTCTAAAATACTCTTCAATATTCACTTCATTATTTGAAACAACTCTTCCTCTATCATGAATTTCGCATAATTTATCATGTTTTTTATTACACTCATAACAATAAAACTTTTCTTTTGTCTCCGAGCCACATTTTTCACAATAAGGATATACACTATCAGTTAAACAGCCATCACAAAAATAATTATGAGTAACTACACGAATCTTACCTTTTTTCACCGCCTCTTCCACACTTTTTAACCTACCACCATATCGACCAACCGGAAATAAAACATTGGGACTACCTGGAAGACTTCTCAATTTAGCTTTTTCCGGACGACCCATCCTCGTTCCAATAAAACTTCCAGCCTTATTTTTAATTTTATATTTTGAAAAACTATTAACAATTTCTAAAACATCTCCATCAATATTATATTTCTCCACATCTAAATTATCTAAATCATCTGTACTCACAACCCCTAAATTTAACAACAAAGCTTCAGTAATCTCTCTTTTTACAACTATCTTCCCCTCTAAAACCTCAAATTCAACGCCAAGTAACTCTAAGGCCCTCCTTCCCTCTTTAAATTTCAAATCTACACCTAAAATTAAATCATCACCAAACTCAGAACTCTTCAAAAACTCCAATAAATTAAAAAATTGCGCTCTATTAATTTCTGTCCAATAAAAAATATACTTAGGATGCAATGGAATACTAAACTCTTTAGATAATTTTATTGCATTTTCTAAAGAAACACTAAATTCATCAACTTTTTTATCCTCAGGTAAAAGCAAACTCCACCACTCTTCAACAAAACCCGGAACAACCAAATTAGAATTTCTATTCAACACATCACTAAACGGAAAAAGGATATCCCCAAAATAAATTATCTCTTCAATTTCCTTATAAATTTTCTCACCCTCCTCTTTTGTCTTAATTTTTCTAACCGAACCATTTTTCAACTTAACAATCGGACCATCTATACTATCACACGGAGTAACAACACATCCTTTTGTCGGCTTTTCGGTTTTCAGCTGAGTTCCCGTAGCAATAAAATTATCACTTACACCCATAGTTGCTGGATGAACACAAACCGCACTAAAACCACTAACTCTTGACCGACCATACCTAAAACGAAGTCCACCAGATTCCGACGGATGAGAAAAAACAGGACGGCCGGCAACAATATCTTTTATATAAACCGGACTACTATCTTCTTCCTTGGCTTTATTTCTTTTTTCATGAATTTTAATATATTCTTCTAAGAAATTAAAACCATTAGCATTTATGCCATTTTCTTTAGCTAAACCTAAAAGCCTAAACCCCTTGGCCGCTTTCTGACTAAGCCCCTCAGATAAAATCAAACAAACCCCGCTACGAAGGTTATTCGTATCAACCCTCTCTAAATTTTTATAATTAGGAACCTCTATTTTTTCAGAAGGCTCTCCAGCTACCTGAATTGGTATATTTTTCATTAAAAAAACAATCTCCTCTTCAGTCGGCAAATACTGCAAATTTGCAACCCTCTCATGAAAATAATTCAACTCTAAAACAACACGATTAATCTCATCTTCTGTCGGATCATACTTATTATATCCAAAACTCTCTCTCAAAAAATCAATTAAAATTAAAGCGACACAAGAAGCAGTCGTTCCCGCACTCCTGATCGGACCAGAAAAACTTGCTTCAATATATTCCCCACCATCACGCGTTTTCCTCACCTTTAATCCAGTATATCCTTCAATAGGACTAGAAACCACACCTAAGGTTATATACGCAAAACCAATTCTCACTCCCGCATCCATTCCCTCTAACTCTGAAGAAAACTTACAAAACTTCTGCCTAGCAACTTCTTCTGAAATTTTAAATGCAACCGTAGTATCAAGTTTACCATACTCCTTTTCCAACTCTAAAATTCTCTCAACTATTCCAACCCCCACAACCTGTGGATAAATAACAGCAACTAAATTTACAACTTTCTCGGCCATAGAAAGAGCCAACGGACTTTCTACGTGTTTTTTAGGATCATACCCTTTTTTTCTAGCAATCTCAGCAACACTATAAATTTTCTTTACATCTTTCTCTAAATTTTCAAAATATCTATTAATTTCCATCGTTAGTCTTCCTTTTTTCAAAATCTAAAATTTTTAACTCCCTACTTTTTAAATTAAAAACAGGAACTTTACAAAAATCCGGAACAACTCCTAATTTTTTCTGATTCGAAGTTAAAGATTCCCAACACGAGCATGAAATATTCAAAATATTATTATAATAACCAAACCCCGACCTATGTAAGTGTCCAGCCACAAAAATATCTGGAATATCTTTAATTATTAATTCATCACTATCTGATGGAAAACATTTTGAAGAAGAATATGCCGGAGCAAGATGCCTATTTTTTAAAAAATACTGCATTAATTTTTCTGGTGTATTGACAATCTTCTCTAAAATAAATCTTGAAATATTATTTATATAATAAATGAATGAAAATCCATGATAAGCCAAAACTCTAAGTCCTTCAAAATCTTTATTTTTTCCAATTATAATATCAGACGGATTATTACAAATAAAAACATTTTTCATAGAATAAATATCTTTAGCATATTTTTTACTTACCTTAGGTTGTGGCTCAACAAGTCTAACCTCTTCATGATTTCCAGGAAATATAATTATATTAATATCTTCTCTAATTTTACTAAGTAATTCATAAACCTTAACATACTGCTCTTTAATACTATTGATTTTCAACTCTTTTTCTTGACCTGGATACACACCAACTCCACAAATTAAATCCCCCACCACAAACAAATATTTTATTTTCTTAGCATCCTCATTCCCACTATTTAAAAAATCAATAAAACCTAAAAATTCTTTTTCTAAAAAATAATCACTTCCGGTATGCATATCTCCTATAAACGCAACCGATTCGTCAACATTTGACACCTTGCGTTCATCTAAATAAGAATCACAAAAGAAAACCTCGTCTGCAAAAATTATATCTTTACTTCCTATACCCTTAATACCTATAACAGAATCGAGAGAAATTTCATCCGAAACATCCTTCAACCTATCACTATTTAACAAAACCTTAACTTTTCCAGTAAAATCCTCAACCTCTATTAAAACATTATTATTTTTTGTTATTTTTTTACTATATACTAAACCAACAATGGAAACCGGATCATTATTTCTGGAAATTTTATTTATTGAGACCAAATCACCCATTTTATTATTTTTTATTAAATAATCTTTCATAAAATCAAATCGAAAACGAAAATAATTACTAAAATCTTCTATTTTAATTTTTTTTGATAAAATTTCATAATCCTGAACTATAACACTATTATTTTTATAATCTAAAAAATCTTCAAAACTACTTACCCCATCTTCATCTTTTAATCCAAAATTAAAAAAACTTTTTTTAAAATACATTATATTCTCTAAAATCAACTTTTTTGTGATAAAATTATTATCAAAATCTTCTCTAAATTTTAAAATAACACTAAAAACTATTTCTAGATTATCAAATGATATAAAAAAATCCAAACTATCTTTATCTAATAAGATACCATTCTCTCTACAAAAATTTATCAATTTTTCTGGATTCATTTTAAATTCTCAAAAATAATTAAATATATTCGACAACTTTCTGAATAACTTCTTTAACTTTTTCGAGCGTGTTTTTAGGAATCACCAACTTTATTTCCCTCATTCTACCACCTCGTCCTTTAGAAATAACCTTAAAATTAATTATACCAAGCATTTCAAGTTCTTGAATAATATCTCCAATCCTCCTCTGGGTCAATATATCTATATTATTATTTGTACAAAAATCATGATAATGATTATATATATCTCCCGTAAAAAAAGATGCCCCACCCTTCTTTTCAGATAGATAAATAATTGAATTTAAGACTATTTTAAACTGTTTTGGACCACTCTCTACTACATCAAGTATTTTATCTCTCTCAATTTTATCGTTAGCATTATCTATATGCTCTAACTTTACCCTCTCAGAACCATCCCTCTCAGAAAGTTCACCAGCAACTCTTAATAAATCAAGTGCTCTTCTTGCATCTCCATCAACTCTAGCCGCATACGCTGCACATTTTGCTATAACTCCATCATCCAAAACTCCATCTTTAAATGATTCCTCAGACCTTTTCTTTAAAATATCCTGTAACTGAATCGCATTATATGGTGGAAAAACAATCTCTTCTTCAGAAAGAGAACTTTTAACCCTAGGGTTAACCTCATTTAAAAAACTCGTATCATTACTTATACCAACTATACTTATTTTAGACTGAGATAACTCAGAATTCAATCTAGATAAATTATATAAAAAATCATCGTCAATTTTCTTAATTAATTGATCTATTTCATCTAATATTATAACAATTAATTGCTTTTTCTCATCAACTATTTGAACAAACTTTCTATGAACAGCCTCTGTTGGAAGCCCAGTTGAAGCAACCTCTCCACCTAACTCTTCAATAATTTTTGCCAAAATTCTATACTCTGTTTCAGCAACCTTGCCAATTTTACAATTCAATAATATTATATTTAAATCAAAATCTGTATTTGGCTTCATTCTTTTCATTAATTCTTCTCTAACATACTGAATTGAAAGCGTCTTGCCGGTCCCAGTCATACCATATAAAAATAAGTTACTAGGACGCTCCCCTCTAAGCACAGGAGCAAGAATAGAAGCCACCTGTTTAATTTGCTCTTCTCTATGTGGAATATCACTCGGAGTATGTTTGATTTGAAGCGTATCTTTATCTTTGAAAATACTATTCTTATCAAAATTATCAAATATACTATCTAAATCTGCAGACATTTTTATTATACCTTTTTTATATTTTTATACTATTTATTTAATACTTAAGTGTTTATATTCTCCAAAAATCATATTACTCCCTGGGGTTAATTTCCTATGGAACATTTATTTTTTGGGTCATACACTTTTATAAAAAAGTAAAATCGTATATAAATACCCACTGTCACTAAAAAAAGAATACACCACCATTTCCCATAGAACTAAATTTTACTACTATATATCCAAATCCACAAAATCTACTCAAATACCAACTTTCTTTATATTATTATTATTATTATTATTATTATTATTATTATTATTATTATTATTATTATTATTATTATTATTATTATTATTATTATTATTATTATTATTATTATTATTATTATTATTATTATTAAAAAGATTTTTTTAATAATAGATTCTATACGAAATCAAGGGGTGGGAGTCACATTCCACCACAGTTAAATTTATAAATAATCATACCATATTTTCTACATGCAAGGCGAAAAATGCTCATTTGGATCCATTTTAGGTAAAATGATTGTAACAAAAGAAGGAAAAAGACTAGGTTTTGTAAAAGATGTAGCTTTTGAGACACGTTCTGGAGAATTAATAAGCTTAGTTGTAAAAGAACCAACAACACACACAAAAAATCTTAATTTAGAAGCAACAGAGTCAGGAGAATCATTAATACCATATAGTGCAATTATAGCAATTGGAGATTTTGTTATAGTTTCTGAAGAAGATTTAATGTAATTAAATCCTAATATATTATATTATTATTATTATTATATTATTATTATATTATTATTATATTATTATTATATTATTATTATAAAAAAAACTAAAAAATCACTCTTCTTTCTTTAACTGATCTTTTTTTATAGAAAAAAGTGGCATATGAGGAGGTAAATTCAACTCATCTTCTAACTCTAAAGCTTTAATATTAGATTTTTTAAGAATAATATTAAATAAACTTAATTTAAAATCATCATCCATCTCCTTATTTTCCCAAGATTTAATAGTTTTATCTACATCTTCTAAAGATCCAGTAAATAAAACATTTCCATCTAATTCAATTTTTGCAACATCGGGGCTATATTCGATAGAATAAGAGAATTTAACACTTAATATAGAATCATTTTGATTAAGAGTATTGTCCACTTTATTCATTGATGATATATCCAACTTTGTATTTATTTTTTCTCCATTTTTTTTATCATTAATTCTTTCTATAAGAATTTTACTGAAGTTAAATCCAATATATATCATGTAATTTAAATTCAAAGTTTGTTTTTAAATATTTAGGTTTTATTTAATGAGAATAATAGTAAAAATAAATTAAATCAAAAGCAATATAAATAAGATTAGTATATATTAATTATGAGAATATCAAAAGAAAAAATAGAAAAAATTTCAGAACAAATATTATTACATCTTTTTTCAATAACCCCAAAGGCAGTGTTTACATCACATATAGCAAAAGAGTTAGCTAGAGATGAAGAATTTATAAAAAATTTATTAATTAACTTAAAAGAAAAGCAATTGGTAGTAGAAATTAAAAAAAACAAAGAAGGAACACAATATATAAGAAGATCTAGATGGAAATTAAGCGATAAAGCATATAATATATACAAAAGCCACCAAATAAGTCATCAGTAAATCTAAATTTAAGACAAAATATAATATTTAAGTTTTTTAATAAATATTTATAATCAGTATATTAAATTAACTTAATATTTTTATACTATTTTAACTACAAATATTGATGGATAATATAAAAGAGGCATTTCTAAGAGTAAGAGAAGATATTTTAGAGTTAAAGAGGGATAGGGATCTACTCGAAAAATGTGTAGTTGATAATAGGAAGAAATTATTTGAAATTTCAGAGATGTTGGCAGATTTAACATTAAAATTACAGCTAAAACAACGAGCCATGGACTTCTCAGACAAGCAGACAAGCAGACAAGCAGACACTCAAGCACAGCAACAAGCAAACATTACAAATACCCCACAAAACACTGAAGAGCAACAGCAAACAAACAGTTTAAACACCTCACAAACACCAGAAATAACAGGTATTACAGCTCAAACAGGCAATATTTCAATATATTCACTAAATGATATGTTAGACAATCAGACAGATAATAGGGAAAATAAGACATATTCGACATATTCTTCGACATATAATGTGCCCCTAGAGGGCTTAAATAGCCAAAATTTAGGTATTTCCAAAGGAAATGGAGGGGTTCAGACAGACAAACAGACAAACAGACAAACAGACAATATAGAGGAAAATGCCCAAAATATAGAGAAAAACACAGTCGATGATGCAATAGATATACTAAGCTCGTTAGATAGTGTAAGAAAGAGGTTAAGGCTTGATTTTAAGGCCCTAACAGACCAAGAATGGCTTATTTTCTCAACACTTTACACGCTTGAAGAGGAGCAGGGCACAGCCAACTATAGATCAATAGCAAACAAGCTAAATTTAACTGAAAGTTCAATAAGAGACTATGTAGCAAGATTAATAAAAAAAGGGATTCCCGTCGATAAAAAGAAAATAAATAATAAGAATATAGCACTATCTATATCAGAAAATTTAAAGAAAATAGCGCCATTACATCAAATATTAGAGTTAAGAGAGCTAAATTAGACGAAATACCATAAAAGTCACACATAAAACAAGTGTTACTCTTTGTACCGAATAACTATAGATATAACTAATATTATTGGATTTTAACCCATTCTTAGCGCAATATCCATTCTAATTATACTTATATCTATCTTCATAATGGTTTAAAATAGATTTTTCAAGCACATTTTGTCGACGATAAACGGGTATTTCTCACTATATTTTACATACAGTTATTAGTGGCACTTATCACAAGCCTCACTTATTCTTATTTACCACCAATAATTACCACATTCTCACTTTCACGTTTTTATGGTAATATTTATCTTAATCCATATGTCTACTAACTCTCACTTATGACTTTTTATCATCTTTTTTTCTGCTTTTTTACTATTTCTACTGCTTTTTCACTATTTTTATCTATTCCTTACTATCTTTAACTCTCACTTTTTGCTTTTTCAGCATTTTTTCCTTGATTTCGGCACTTACATACACCCTTTTCTTACCATTCTTCTCTATTACTTCCTCTATTACGCTATTATTCTTCTGTTTTATTGTATTTATCTGTCCTCTTATTGTAGATCTCTCTTTACCTAGTATAGCTGCCAAATCATCATAGCTAAGCTTTCTTTCATCGTTTAATAATATCCATAGAATAGCTCTCTCTGTCACTGAAAAATCGCTTAATTTTGGTGTTTGAACACCAGTTTGAACAGCTGTTTGAATATCATAAACAGCTGTCTGTTTATTAGTCAGCCGTTTAGCTGTTTTAAACGCCTGTTTAGGCTGCAAATCATTCATAACAGAGACTATATTTTTAAGGCCCTCTATTTCCTCTTGGGCCGTCGATAAAAGTGTCTTAAGATCGCTTATTTGAGCTCCTTGGGTGTCTTTTTCAGTGCTTAGGTGTTTAATCCATTCGTTTATAACACTCATGTCTTTTTTGACAGATTCAAAGCCCTTTTTTGTATCAACCTTTATTTTTTCTATGTCTTTTTTTCCTGTAATTAACCAAAACATATACATATGTCGAAAAAGATGTTTAAAAACCTTTTGTTTTTCGACGATAAAAGTGATGTGTCTTAATATGTGTCGAAGTAGCCGTTTAAACACTGTTTATCTGTCTTAAACAGCTCTAAACACCCGTTTTAAACAGCAATGAACAGGAAAACGCCCGTTTAAACACTTCGACACAAAAGAAAATCTATTCAGATGCTTCTGTAGGCAAAAATACACAGTAAACTAAGCAACCTTAGTGCACACAGCGTCGATAAACACGCGAATCTGATATAAAATAGGCAAGCAAAACACTTTTATATACGAGAGAATTATATATAAAATGATAAAGAGAGGAAAGGAAGTATACAGGGTTTTTCTAAAGCAAAAGCGCTTTCAAAGCGAATTTCAGAAGCAATTTAGGCTTTTAGTAACAATAACACTAGGTTTTACGATAGCCTTCACTTGGAGACAGACCGTTTTTGACATATCGCTTAATTTTGTCCAATTTATAACAAGAGTACAGAATTCTGCTGCAGCAAGCGTACTTGCATCCGTCCTAATCACAATAGTGAGTATTGTTTTGATCTATTTGTCGGCATATTTCTTAAGAAATGACATGGAAAACTGCTAAATTAAGGCAAAAAACAGTCATTTAAACACCTGTTTAAACGCTAAAATCAGGCATTTTAAGCTCTTTTGAGGCATTTTTCACGCATTAGCACAGTTTGACACTGGTAGATACAAAAACACCCAAATGCCGAAAAATATTAGGGCACCAAAAACCCAAAAGTGAGAGTTGTGAGGATAGCAAAATCCCAAAAAACATCAGAAATTTTCAAAAAAGTGATAAAACAGAAAAAGAACATTAGGCCAAAAACTCGAGAAGTGAGAGAAAGCCTCAAAGCATGCAAGAATAAGCTAAAAAAGAACAAAAAAAGCGAAAAAAACAGGCTTATCGTCGACAAAAATAAACAATATAAATAAATATGAGTTAAGATAAAATTATAAAAGTAATCACAATATCTAGTGATATCAGACAAAAGAGGCATGTTGCATATTTATCCCCTATACCGAATAACTAATTAAGATAAAACAGGCCATATATGTTTAAATATACGCAATTTTTTAATGAAAGATGAGTGAAAACGAGCTACCAGATAGCAGAATAGAGTTATACCAAGCCCCGGGAACAAGATTGTTTGCCCATAGAATTTCTCGCAAGAGAGTATTGAGCCTGTATGATTTTTCAATAGAAGCCAAATCATGCCTAGGTGAACATGTAACATCAGAATATGGAATGTGTGTTTTATCTAGAGAATTCGGACCAACCGCAAATAAAGCAGAAGAGCACATAGAACATCTTGGAAGTTCTCAAGAACCAATAGGAGAGGAAGAAATGCACCAAGTAGCAATGAAATATTTATTATTCATATCCCTATCAACTAGCCCAGTAAATGATAGAATACCAGTTATTGACCATACAGGATTAGAAAAAGAAGTCACAAAACAGCAATAATTTTAAGAAAATCACCAAAAATACCCCAAAAATCACCCATTTTTATCTTGAAGTTCGTACAAGGTACATTGTGCGTATTCCATTAAGGTGGGGTTAGTATAAAGAATGGGGTTGGAGAAAATTAGGATGAGAAATTCTATAAGAGATTAAGAGGGTGAAATGAAATTAATAAACTCTAAAGACTAGCACACACTAAATTTATAAATCTGTTTGTTCTTCTTGTTTCATGCTGGGAAAAGATCATATAAGCATAAGCATGGCGTTTATTCTGCCTTTCCTAATCCCACTTTTCTTTTTAGGATCTGTTGATGCTTTATTTTTGGCCGTTTTGATAATATCTGTTTTAATTGGATCTTTATTGCCTGACACAGATTGTGGAGGAAAAGCAACTATTTATTATAGATTTCCTGCGATAGATCAGTTTATGAAAAAGGTTGTGGGCAAATCTATAATCTTTCTATTCAGTCATTTAATTTCATCAAAGAGGATTAAAACGGAACATGATGTAAAAGATGAACATCGAGGAATAATGCACTCTCCGATTGGTGTTTTATTCAGTAGCTTGATGTTAGTCATTCCACTGATTATCTTTGGAATAGTGTTTAGCTTATTAAATTGGTCAGTCCTCTTAATAATCTTTCTTGGATTAATAATTGGTCAATTGCTGCATCTATTTGAGGATAGTTGCACAATATCGGGGATCAACTGGCTTTTTCCGTTTAAAACAAAAGAGCTAAGGGGAAAAATATACACTTTTTCAAGAGATCCCGAAAGGATGGATATAAGACCTATGGCGTACGCAGGTGTTTTATATCTACTCTCTTTGTTGCTTGTTGTAGGATATGGGTTTAATATAATTAGTGAAATAAATATATGGTTGCTCCTGGTAGGGGTATTAATCTGTGAGGTTTTAATTTTGGTATTTATTATTCTATCTTCTCAGTCAAATTCATCAGCATGGATGGTCAAAAAGGGAACAATTAAACAGGTCAACAAGTACTCAAGAAGGCTAAAAAAGAATATGGGGGGAATCTAAAATGACAAAAAATAAATTTAAGGAACTCCCAAAAACTCTTTATACCCACTTTTTCTACCTTTTCCATGAATAAACTACTAACTAAATCAAACTACCTATTATGATGCAGTGCCCAAAACACCTCCTCTTAAACAAAACCTACGAACAACCAATAGTCTAAAAGAGGTGATATACCAACCAAACAACCAAAACTATTTCTTAGCCAACCTAATTTCCCCACTCTCCACACTAGCCTCAAGCTCATCACCCTCTTTAAAGCCCGCTTCATTTAAACTCTTTTCCGGAATATTAACTTTATACTTATAATACGCTTTACCATTATATTCTCTTGACTTCTCCTTAAGAATTTTCATAATATACTAAAAGAAATCAATCTTTATAAGTTTTTAGAGACCGAAACATTTATAATATTTAGAGACCTAACTTTACACATGGAAATTTGGACAAAAACAGCAACATGGAAGGACAAACTATTTTGGATTGGATATTTTCTTTTCCTTTCGGCAATTTTAGTCGTTTTGGCATATTTTAGAGTTGGAACTTGGATGTTTGGGGAGTGTTGGGGAAACCCATTCATCAATAAATCTATATATTTATTTTCACCACATTTATTATGAAAATAAAAGATATACCCAAAAACGGCAGACCAAGAGAGAGATTTCTAAAACACGGACCTGAAGTCCTAAGTGATGCAGAACTTTTTGCAATTATTCTTAGAACTGGAACTATAGGGGAGAATGTTACCGAGATGTCTAATAGACTTATAGCTGAATATGGATTAGATAAATTATTTGATTGTTCTCTAAAGGAGCTTCAGAAGATTAAGGGGATTGGTCCGAGTAAGGCTATGCAGATTTTGACTATGGCAGAATTAGGAAAGAGGCATTCTCAAGCACAAAAAACTCTTAGAAAAATTACTTGCGCAGAAGATGTATATAGTTATTTTCATGAAAGATTGAAGGATAAAAAGCAAGAGGAGTTTTGGATATTGATGTTAAATACTCAAAATTATATTATTGGAGAGCAATTAATTAGTAAGGGAATTTTAGATGCTTCTATAATCCACCCCAGGGAAGTTTTCAAGCCTGCAATAAAAAACAGCGCTTCTAAAATAGTCCTCGTCCATAATCATCCAAGCGGAGACACCACGCCAAGTAGAGAAGATTTAGAAATAACAGAGAAACTAAAAGCAGTAGGTGAAGAGTTAGGGGTTCGGGTGGTTGATTCAGTGATTATTGGGGACAGGGACTTTGAGAGTGGAAAATAAAAAATAAGGGTTGGGATAAGGGGTGGTTGATAGTGTTATTGTTGGGAGGTATGTGTGGGGTTCGGAGATGGGTGGCGAATAGTGTTATTGTGGGCGATGAGAAGAATTACAACTTAACGATTAAATATGACTTTTATTACAAATGCCCCTGCCCCGGTTCCAAAAATTGAAAAGATTAATCCACTAATAAAAAATCTTCCTTCGAACTTTGGTAAAGACATTACGCCAATTAATCCTCCTATAAAAAATAAAATTACAAAAACAACTGCATAAACTACAATTTCTTCTCCTTGGCCCTTTTTATTCATTATACTTTTTCCCCTTAAAATCTTTGGAAATCATATTTTTCCCAAATAAATCATCAAAAAAATCCCAATCTCCTGTTTTCTCTCTAATTGTAAGATAGTCTTCTTTTTGATTTAACCTAAATTTTTCATTCTCCGAAATTATTAATCCTCCGAATATTTTCTTCCCTTTTTTATTTTGTTTTAAAATATAATCTTGTAATGCTTCTCCCTTTATTTTATTTTTATCTTCTCTATCCCCTGAAGCCTTTGTGTCAAATATTCCTAATCTACCATCCTTAAACATCACTAAAAAATCTGGCTGAAATGTACTATTATCACTACATTTGATTCCAAAATTAGACTGCATGTGTTCATTTCCATTTTGCCACCACCACATAATCTTCTTATTATTCTTTTCAAGGTATTTCACAAAATCTTCCTCTATAGCACTATCAAAATTTAGATAGCAAGGATCATAAGCGCAGAAATCATAATCATATCTCTTATATGTGTTAGGATTAAAATTTCTAGTAGGTTCGATTTCCCAATCAATTATTATATGTTCTGCCTCTTCAATTTTCTTTTTAACTTCACTCTCTTTAGTAGGCTTATATTCTTCAATAGATTTATTTATCAATATGTCAAAAAATCCCAAATTATTTAGACAAATATTCTGTATATAAATTAAACCTGTTCCAGCCAACTTAACTCCTAAGTATTTTTTAAACCAATTATAAATTGCTTGCTTAACAGTGGAGACCGATCTTTTTGGCGCAAATGACCCAAGGTTTTTTTTGATTAAATTTTCAAAAACAACTAAGCCGTCTTCTTGGGAAAGATTTGCGTTAAGATCTTCTCCAGATATATTTTTATCTCTCAACTTATCGAACTCTTTCATATCTAACTTTTCATTGAGTATAATTTCGTCAGAAGCGTCTAATCCCTTAATATCAATTTTTTCAGATATTTTCTTTTTAGACGCTTTATCTTTTTCAATTCCAAACTCTTTACAAAAAACATTCTCCAAGTTTTCATAAAAACTCGAAGTAATATCCCCATAATCTAATCTGTTTCTATAATAAGATTCTAATTTTAAATTCTCATAATATGGTTTTCTCCTAGAAATAGCGCTTTTGATTATATTTGGATTATAATCTTCTTGCTTAACATTAAACTCTGAAGCGTTTAAGTATACAAAACCCCTATTTAATTCATCGTTAACATAATGTTTTGCTTCAGGCATTCTCAAAATTCTTCCAACAGTTTGTATTTCAAATGTAATACTTTTAATTTCTCTAAATCTTACTAAAATATGTGCCCTAGGGCAATCCCATCCAGTATCAATAGCTTGCTTAAAGACAAGAAATTCTACTTCACTATCATTCGGACAAACAATTTCTCTTTCGTTATTTATTTTATTTTCATCACCGGTCATCCAAACAGCCAATTTTTTATTATCGGTAGTTATCTTTTTAGTAGCAAGGAAACTCTCCACAAATGATCTTTTATCTTCTCCCGCATCACTATTTGGAAGCTGAACTAACACTAGGGGGTTTAGGTCTACACCTTCTTCTTTGAATTGTTTTTTTAGTTCTAACCTTTTATTAAAAGCAGTCTTCATGATCAACTCCTGAGAATTGAGTTCGTCTTCATTTAATTCATCTATTTCCGAATTAATTATAATTTCTTTTTTTATCATGCCTTGTTCTATGACTTTAGTTGGGTCAACAATAACTTTTTCTGCATTTTCCCTATTTACTGGAGTTGCACTCATTTCAATAATTATGTCCGGAGAAATTATATCATCAATTAACTCTACAGATCTGTGTGTATCTCTCCCTGCATGACTTTCATCTATAATCATTATAATTTTTCTCTTCTCTTCTCTGGTATTTTTAGCTAATTCTCTAAAATTAATTGTTTCTTTGTCTTTCATGAGAATATTTTTCCATTCCCCATCTCCGTCTTTTGTCCTTAACTTTTCCCAATTGACTACCACAACTTCATTTTGATCTATAGTTTTTCTTGATCCAAAAAACTCTTCTTCTAGTAAGTTACATTCAGGGAAACCTTGGAATTCACTCTTTAAACTTTCTTGACTTTGGACATGCAAGCCTCCCTTCCCAATACTTACCCATAAAAAACATATATCTTCCTCTGGAAGCTTTTTCATAAGTTGCTCTATGTATTGAGAAGTCATAAATGTTTTTCCACTCCCAGTTGGAGATTGAAAAACTATTGTCCTATTATCTCTTTTTAGTAAAAGTTTAGTTTTTAAGATCAATTCTTCAATTGCATCCTCCTGATAGGGTCTTAATTTTTTTATTGTCATTTTATTTTTTAATGTTTAGTTTAACTAATTGCTTGTAAATCTCTAATATTTTTTGGGGTATTGCTTCAAATCTAATGTCATCTATTCCTTTAAATAATTCCTTATCTATATTATTTTCTAAAGAAAATTGATAAATAATCTTTTCTCCGTTTAATTTCTTAATTTCTTTTAGAAAGTCTTTAAACGATTTATCCATGAAGTTATAATAGACACAAAGAAATTTATCTTTTTTATTAGATTTAAATATCTTAAAATCCTCAGATTCGTTCTGGGTGTTAAATATGTTTTCTTTAACACAAAGCATTTCCGTGCATTCATGGGTAAGATTAATTTTAACCTGGTCACGATTATTCGATTTTTTCAATAAAGCAGTTTTGAAATATTGGAGATTTCCTTCTAAGGGGACTTTATTTTTTTGTCCCTTTATAACATTTTTTATTCTAGGATAACAAATATTTTCACAGATTTTATTTCCATCTCCATTATTATCTTCATTATTAGTACAAATAATAAAATTTCTACTTCCTCCATCCTCTTTATTTAAATCTAATACTGCATGACCTGTTGTTCCAGAGCCAGCAAAAAAATCTAAGATAGTAAAATTCTTATTGCCTTTAATTAATTTTATAATATCTTTAATTAATTTTATGGGTTTTTTCCCATTTGCAAATTTTACCCCCCCTTCGTTTGCGATACCGTCCCATTTTACATGTAACCATAAGTCGCATAAAACTGAGGCAGGTACTTCTTTACCATCAATTTCCTTTAATTTTGATTTTAGGGGAAATAATACCCTTTCCTTATACATGTACATAACACTTCCATCTGGATTTTTATAAATAAGGACATTTTCTCTACTTTTTTTGGCAAATTCTTTCCTGTCACGCCTATCCGCTATGTATGATGAACAAAAAATTTGATCCACATTTTCCAATGAAAAGCTTCTTATTTCTGAATTAGTTATATCCCGAATATTTCTTTTTGTTTTTTCAGCAATAACCTCCTTAATTCTCCTTACTACCCATTTTTTTGGATTTTTGCTATTCTTTTTATCAAGAAATAGATTAAAATGATCAAAGTTTTCATATTCTACATATAATGGATCAAATCTTATCTTAGAATAATCTTTTGCATAAACTAACATAAATTCTTTTGTTCGAACTATTCTCTTATCAGCATTTTTCATTTTCAACCCTACGGGATTCGCGGGACGGACAATTATGGAATTTATAAAATTATTTTCCCCAAATATTTTATCGCATAATAATTTTAATTGAGAAAATTCATTATCATCAATTGATATAAATATCACTCCCTTATTTGTTAGTAATTTTTTTGCTAAGTTTAATCTTTTTTCCATAAAATTTAGCCATTTAGAATGACGATATCCATCTTCTTTATCCACCCAAATGTCATTATACTTCCATTCTTTTGAGGCTCCGGTATTATATGGTGGATCAATATAAATAATATCAACTTTTTCTTTGTGAGTATAATTTAGTGTAGTTAATGCATGATAATTATCTCCCTCTATAAGAATATTATCCTGTTGATCATCTGTTTTTATTGCTTTCTTTTTTTCATTCTTTAGAATAGGTAAATTTTCAGCGCATTCTTGGACAACTTTCTCGGGTTCTTTTTCTGAATCCCAAACAAGCCCATATTTTTTATTAGCTAATTCTTTATCTTGTTTTTCGATTATCTTAAGGATATCTTCACTTGTAAAATTTGAATAATCTTTTGCCACATTACTACTTATCCTCCTCGCCTTTTAAAATTTCCCATAACCCCTCAACTATCCTAACCTCCGCCATAGTATCCAACTCACAATACTTCTCCAACGCACCATAAACCCTTGCAATTTCCTTCTCAACCAACTTACCAACTTCCTCCTCACTTCTTCCAAACAAATCACCCTTAACAATATCTGCAGAAGAACCATACGTAACCCTTTCATACTCCAAACTCGCCAATGAACCATTCTTAATTTCTAAGTCATCATACTTCAAGTCTGAAAGAACAGGCAAAACATACTTTATACTCGCACTTCCTTTCTGCTTGGGGTCATAATAATAGAAATTTCTAAAAATATCCCACAAATCTTTAATTCTCGGTATAACATTCTTCTTTCCCCACTCTGCAAACTCTTCAAATGCATCTATTCCTTCCTTTAATCTCGCAATTTCAAAACTTTGATTATAAACTAATATTGTCCCCTTATCTGCCAAATTATCCTTTAAAGATTGCAAAAACTTAACTCTTGGATCATCTTTTCCTTCCGCCAGAAATGAAACATGTTTCAACTCCCCACCTTTCTCCTTTTGAACATGAAGTGAATACTGAAAAGGAATCTGCTGATAGGGTTTTGACTTGTCAAACTTCGGAATTGCAGGATTAATTGTTTCAAAATCTAGGTAATAAATTGGATACTCTAAACCATTTAGAAAATTCTTGATTTCTTTTTCATCCTTATGCACTCTTTCTTTGCCGACCTTGTCCGCACTCGCGGATGCTGTCTGAGTAGAAGGTACATCCTTGGATGCAAGTGCAAGCCTTCTTTGAATTTGCTGTTTATCATTTAATTTTACTCCATCTGAGACTTCGGTCATTTTTGTTATTCCCATATCATACATTCCAAAACAATTAGTTTTTCTCATTCTATAAAAGTCAAATACACTTCCATCTGGAACACCCTCCCAGCACTCTCCAGTAATTGAGCAGTCATATGGGTCTGAACAATGCACACCAATCGAACACTTTGGCTTTTCTTTAGAATTAATTATTTTCAAAAAATTATCAATTCTTTTTTCAATATCAACGCTTTTTTCTGCAACTCTATCTAAAACATCCCTTTTTGCAAAAAATTCTTCCGCTTTAATCTCACCATTTTTAACAAACTCATTATTAATGTGCATAACTATACAATTTCTTATCTTTAATCCAGCTTTCTCATAAACATATTTCTGAAAACTAACGTCATCAATATTAACTTCCTTTACTTTTGTAGCACTCTTAACTTCTACAATATCCCAGTGGTCTTTTCCTGTTGGAACTAAAACGTCTGCCCTAGCATACAAATTATCAATCATAAACCCCGCCTCAAAAAGCGGAACTCTTTTTTCTAGAGCTTCTTTGGTTTTATCAATATTTTCTTTAAAACCTAGTCCTGAAAGGTCGATTCCTTCTGGATATAGTTTCTTTGCCAGCTCCCCAACCTCATTTCCAGCAGAGAATCTTGCTTGAGCAACTTCGTCTGGTTCTGGAATCTTCTCTTTCTCATTTTTTGCCGTCCAGAGTAATTTTGGGCATTGGAGTCCTAAAAGGTAGTTTGATTTTGTCAATAACATAAAACTCATAGAAAATAGGGGTATAAAGAGTTTTTGAAAACCCAGCACATAACCCATCAACTCAAAAACCTAAAAAGAAGTGATATAACAAATTTATTTAAACTCAATTCCCCACCTACCCACATGAGAAAATTCTTAATTATAGCAATCTCGATAATAACACTTTTAATAATCATAACAACAGCATCCTTTTTTTACATTGCAAACAAAACCTCAATCAATCAACTTCCACCAATTCAGTCGCCATCAGACTCCACCACCTGCGAAGCACTAGGATGCAACTCGGACGCAATCTACGCTGGAAGCATAAACTCTGATAAATACTACACATGTGACTGCCACTACGCAAACAGAATAAAGGAAGAAAACATAATCTGCTTCACTTCAGACGAAGAAGCCACAGAAAAAGGTTATGAAAAAATAGATTGTTGATAATCATCGACGCCCCACACTACCGGTGTTGGCATAAGTATTTCAAAAATAGCTATAAACCATAAAATTAGGACACATGTATTCGTCGCCCGGCGTGGGCGTGTAGGTATTTTGTTATTTTGATGTGGATATATAAGGAGAAGTAAAATTGCTCTAGTTTTAATGTGGTTTTATAAGGAGTGAGAAAATTTATTAAGATTGAAATTTTTTACCCAATTCATTTTCGCATCTATCTTAAAAACTTCTTCCACAACCAAAGAACTAATTAATGAGGGTAAGTTTGAAGTAGAAGTAATATGAAGGTTGTTACGTTTTTAATAAAGTGATGGAGGTTAAATCAAAATATTTATATATTAGCTATCCCAATTTTCTATATGAAGGAATTATTTAAAAAATGGTGGTTTTGGTTAATAATTATTTTAATAGTTGTGGTAATTATCTTCTTTTTTGTTCCACTAAAAGGATGTGGTACTCAAAGCTATGATGATGGAAGTGGCGCCCCAATAGAATACAAGACAATGCGTATAACTTATTTCAAATATTTCTCATATAGTGGCTGTGTGTGCAGAAATACGTGCCGTAGTAACAATCCAATTAATTCTCGTCGCATTTTAGAGTGAAATAAAATTCATTTTCGCATCCATCTTAAAAACATCTTCCACAAACCACCACTTACACATGTTTCATCAATACATATATTACTACTACATTCAAAATTATTTTCACAGTTCTGGCTTTTCTCTTTCTGATGAATAAACTCTCCAGACAAATCACAATACCGACCTACTTTTCTAATTCCATAAGAAATACATTTATCACCATCTAAGCAACCATCACAGTCAGTTGAAACTATTTTATCATCTTCAGATAAGTCAAGTTTTGAAAGATTCGCCCTATAGACACTTCCACCATTAGTTCCTGCATACAAATATTTTCCTGATGCATCTAGTTGAATATTATAAACCTGCTTATTATCTAAACCACTATTAATCGGCATCCATGTATCAGCCCCATCCATCGACATATAAACTCCTTTCCCAAATAAACCTAAAAACAAATTATTTGTATTATGAGGATTTATCAAAAAAGAATAATATGCTTGCTTATCTGGAATATTAACTTTAAAACTAGGTAGGGCAAAATTCTTTTCATTCCAAGTAATTCCAGCATCAACAGACTTAAAGACACCTCCGGGAAAAGAACTAGCATAAATAATATTTGAATCTGAAGGATCAACTTCTATTTGCATATTTAATAATGTTGTATACGGACCGTTATTGTCCCAATTTGTTGCACCTATCTGCTGATAATACACCCCTCCTCCATGTGTACCAACAAATAATTTATCTTCCTGTATATTAATAGTTGCAGTTTCCTTAAATGGGACATTTAAAGCTTCCCACAATTTACCATCTTTCGAAAAGTAAGCATCATTATTTGTAGCTATGTAGATATCTCCATCATTAAAAGCAGCTTGTTTCACTGCAGTATCTCTCATATTATTTGGCAATAAATTATTCCAAGTTTTACCTTCATCAGAAGATACATATATCCCACACTCTCCATCATGTTGTGCCATTCTACCAAGCATATCGATAGGTAATTCTCCACAATTCGTTGTAGCATATAATTTATTATTATTAAAGGATAGATCAAATATTCCAGCACGAGGAAAACTCAATTCATTCCAACTATCGCCACCATTAGAAGACCTAAATAACCCATAAAGATGAGTTGAAGCATATATATTATTTGAATTTGAAGGGTCAATTTCAACATCTAATACTGCTCTTGGGAGCTCATTTGTTATTTTTTCAAATCCACCATTTTCATTATGTCTAAACAAATCTCCCTGAATTCCCCCTCTCTCGATTTTCCATGCAGAAATATAATAAACCTCAGGATTCTTTGGATCAAAAACAAATGTATTTAGTCTAAAATACTTCTCTTCACCTGGATTCCATGGGCTAAACCAAGTTTTTCCACCATCTTCTGATTTAATTAATAAACTATCTGCCCTGTCTACTGCAAATAGAATGTTTGAATCTTTTGGATGAACTTTAATTGCTGCTAAGGAAAACACTTTTTCTGATTCCCCTCCTCCTACAATTTCATTCCAACTACTACCTCCATCGACCGACTTAAATAACCCTGCTCCCCATGGTGCAGCATATATAGTGTTTTTATTATTTGTGTCAACATCCATTGCATGAATTGTAGTAAAAGTCATTTCGTCATTCAGTAAATTCCAATTTTCTCCTTGATTATCACTTAACCAAATCCTTCCTTTCTCATTAATTGATCCTGCATAAATGGTATTGTCATTTTGTGGATCAATAGCAATTGCCTTAACATTCAAGTTATTTAGAGAATCTCCAGATTTCACCCAATTGTCACCTCCGTCCTCAGACTTAAGAACACCGTTCTCCCATGTTCCTAAAAAAAACAAATCAGGGGTTATATCACTACCCTTAATAATATTTAATGCAGGTTCATTCCCCCCTATTATTGGAATTGCTAACAATTCCCATACACCATCCAGACTATGTAATCTTTTTAACCATCCTGTATTTCTATTTAAAGCATAAATATTATTACTAGATTCTGTTTTTTCAAGCATTGAGCCCCACATGTAATAATTTCCAGAAAAATGTCCTCTTTGCCAACTTTCACCATAGTCATCAGTATAATGAAATCCGTTTTCAAACGATTGCGTATATAACCTGCCTGCATTTTTCGAATCAGCCAGCATCCCTTCTACATAAGCAAATGATATTTCTTTTCCATTTAAATCTTCCCATGTTCTTCCGCCATCAATTGATTTAAAAATTCCAGCAGCATAAGTTGTTGCATACATGATATTATAATTAAGAGGATGATATTCAACAAATGTTCCGATTCCAATAAGTCCACTATCTGTAATTAATTCCCAACTATCTCCTCGATTTTCACTAATCAAAATTCTTTGATCTTGACCTAAAACATAAATTCTATCTGAATTTTCCGGATGAATCACAACAGAATTTAGAGTAAATCTCTGATTAAATTGACTCCCTATGTCGATTTTTCCCCAACTTTTACCAGCATCTTCAGAGCGATATAAATATCCCAGATCTTCTCCATTTATATCTCCATTTGTTTCCATTCCATTTGTGGCATAAATTACATTTGAATCTGATGGATCAATAACCAAATCACCAAATTGTGTTTTTTCCTCCAAGCCATTCTCTAATCTATTCCAGGTTTCCCCACCATCTATACTTTTGTAAATTCCATTACCAACAAAGTCCCAAACATCAAAAAATCCAGAAGTTAAGTAAACAACATTTTCATTTGTTTCATCATAAGTAATATCACTAATAACTCCACTTAAAGTCAGACCATTTTCATTGTGAATAGTCTCCCAACTATTTCCTCCATCATCAGACTTGAATAAATTTCCATGCCTACTTCCAGCCAAAATTTCATTTGAATTAAACGGATTAATCTCAACAGAATATATAGTGTCAGATGTTGGATTCTCAATTGTTCCACTTGCCTCTTTTTTTAGAATCCAACTTTCACCAGCATTTTCAGTTTTATATATTTCTCCAGAATTAGCCCCTACCCAAAGAACATTATTATTATTCGGATCAATTGAAATCGACCACGTCTCTTTATCATTTATTCCACTAATTTTTCTTTGCCATGTTGCACCATCATTCGTTGTCTTATATATCCCCCCATCAAGCAACCCCCCAGACATAGGGTAAACTGCGGTATAGAATAAGTTTGAATTAATTTTATCAAAGGCTATGTCAATTATTTTTCCTCCCCCGGGTCCATTTGTTTTCTCCCAAATTTGTAATGGTAATTGCACCCCACAATCTTTCTCGCAACTCTCTTCATCTTCACAAGCACCATTACCACACCAACAATCTGTAGGACAATTTTGATTATTCTCTCCCTCTTCGCAAATATCATTATCATTACATATTTCATTGGTTGGAGTTTCACAACTACTCTCACACTCTTTCAAACCTTCAAAAGGAACAACGCCACCACACCCTCCCCAATTAAACTCTTTACAACTCTGACTATTCGAATCAAAATAATACCTTTCTTTTATTGCTTTACATCTTCCAGATTCTGGAATTAAATTACAAGGACTTTCTTCGCAACTTCCATCTTCACATTCATCAGTATCGTCCCCATTGTCTCCACAATCACCTGGGCAGTTATTTTCATTCTCCCACTCTTCACATTTCTCATTACCATTACAACTCAAATAATCACTAACTCCACAGCCATCTTTAGCATTAGTTACCTGAATGTTATCAATATTAACAATAGCATCTTCAAGAGGCTCAAAAGCTATCGCTCCAGTGAAAATAGCACCATCTTCGTCATTATAAACATCATAATAAGTTAAATTATAAATAACCCCATCCTGTCCAATAAGAATATCTATATTTTCTTCATTGACAATAATTGTTAAATCATACCATGCTCCCAATTTAATATCTGCAGATTGTTGAACTAATTCATGAAATGTTCCATGAGGAGCTTCTTTATTTAGATAAATTTCATTTTCATTTATTCCAAAAAAATATCTCCCCTCAGTTCCTTTTCTAAAAACAACATGAGTTGTTCCCTGAACAATCTGCACAGTAGACTCAAAAACATAATTTCTCCAATTGTCATTCCCAACCTTTGCCCAAACATGATTTTCTCCATGTAAATAATCACTTTCAAAAATATCCCAAGCCTGATTATCTCCTAATTCTATAGGTACTCCTTTTTCATTAGAAAAAGCCCAACCTTCTATTTTGCCATCATCAAAATTTTCTCCAAAAAGATTACACTCATTATCAGCAACAACGTTACCAGTTATCCAATCAAAAAACCCAGCAGAAACAATACCACTAAAAATAATAGTACAAAATAAAACAATAATCACTATCTTTCTCATATGCTACCCAGCAAAACATTATTTATAACTCTTTCTTCGGCTCTTCTAATGAATGCTTAATGCTCCAAGAGTTGGGTCAATATTTCTTTATGTCACTCTCTTGTAGTCGACAAGATTTATAAATTAACAAGATCGCACACAACACGATGGAAACTACTGAAAAACCAACGTGGTACGAGAAACTTTTAGAGTTAAAGAGAAAAAATGATAAAGAAAAGGAGAATTCTGATGATAACTAAATTACACAAGGGGACTTCCCATGCGGATAACATTTTACGCGACTGCCCGGCGTGGGCGTGTACCTACTTACTAACCCCCTATCTCCCCACACCTCTTCACATCTACCTCATATCTAAAAACTTCCCCATAACCATTCTCCACAATTTCTTTATTCACAAATACTTCTTCACCATTAGAATCATTCACATAAACATACCTAAGTAGCCTTCCATATTTATCCGTCTCAGAAATATCTTTTTCTAGTCTTACTTCTTTTCCCAAAACTAATCCCTCAAGAAACTCCTTTGCTTCATCTGAACCAGCTTTCCCTAATTCTGGCGTATCTATACAAAGAAGTCTAACTTTCCAACCATCTTGCATAACAATAGTATCTCCATCAATAACCCGCATTACCAAATTACCAGCTTGGATTTCATCTGGAGAATATCTATACAATAAAACTAAAGCGATAACCAAAAGAAACATAATGATACCAACTAATAATTTAATTAAAAACCTATTTCTAGTATTTTCTGTATACTTTCTTTTTTTATGCACCATAACACCCCAAAAAGATTATTTCTCAACCTTTTTCTTAACTTTCTTCTTTCTTCCCCTTTGATCTCTCGAAAATATTGCCACTAATTTATCATCTACTTTTACCGTATGATATGATTTTCCTGCCTTAGTTCTTGCCGCACTTTTTCTCAAAATATCTTCAATCTGCTCCCTTAGTGTAAAAAGATTCTTTTTAGCTCGTTTATTTAGAATTTTTTTTACGTTTTCATCAATAGAAATTGTTATTTGTGACATTTTATTTCTTTTTTTTCTGCTTCTTTTTATTTCTAGTAAAAAATCTAATAATGCTATAAAAAACCGATACAACAAAATAAATAGGAATTACGAATATAACTAAAATAAAAAAGAAAGCCTCCTCAAATCCAAATATAGCATACCAAAAATTATGCAAAAGTATTGACACAAATCCCCCAACTACAATTATCCATAATTTTCTCCAACTAATTAATAAATATTTATCTAATTTCATTTTTGCACATAAACTTTACTTACATTAAAGCTCTTATATATCCCCTCTAATATATCTGTCCCAGCATATCCTGCAAGTAATGAAAGTCTCGGATCAAAGTCAAAGATTATTCCAATAAATATACCAATAACAATAGCGATAATAACAGTTATCGCATAGTATCCCCAAAGAATTTTTCTTCTAATAGATAACGCTTTTAATAGTCCGACAACGCCTCGTGTTAACCCACCTGTTCCACCTAAAAGTCCCGCAAGTAAAATACTATCCATAAACCCTCTTATATTAAATAATGGTTAGTGCATTATAAATGTTTTTGTGAGTTCAAAGAGGTGATTTTCCCACCCAACCCCCAAACTACGTACAAGACGTATTGTACGAATATCGGCATGAGAACTATTTTTTAGCGGTTTAAAATAAATTTATAAGTTCTGTTTTATTTGTTTTGTTTAATAAAGATGGCGATTAAAACGAAAGATTTTATCTTAAGGCATATAAAAATGTCAGATACAAAAATGTATTTTGAAACAATGCAAGATAAAGCCACTCAAATGGGTTTTATGACAACTCCAAAAACATTGACAGAGGCACGAAAAGAGATTAAAAAAAGAATATCCCACTATAAGAAAAAGAAGATTACTGCGGAAGATTTTGCAATTGAAATTAATGGAGAATTTGCAGGCTACGTGGGAATACATAGTTTAGATGAAAACCCCCTAACTCAAAAAGGTTCTACGGGGGTTATTGGATACTGTCTTCATCCTAAATTTAGAGGGAAAGGGATTATGACAAAAGCAGTTAAATTAATTACAGATTATTCTTTTAAAAAATATAAGATAAAAAGAATTTCAGGAAGATGTAGGAGTTTCAACAAGGTGTCTGCAAAAATATTAGAAAAAGCGGGATATAGTTTTGAAGGAAAACATAGAAAAGAAATTTATAAGAACAAGAAGTATTATGACAATTTGTATTATGCGAAAATAAAATAAATCTATTTATTTGCTTTTTATTTCCATCTTCTCGCCATTATATAAGGCATTATCTAAAATTAGTACTTTTTTACCATCAAATAAGATTTTTTCTCCGTTTCTTCTTTCTAAATATCTACCACTAATAGTAATCTCCTCACTGTCTTCAATCTTTTCACATAAATCAGCAACATCTCTAAATGAGTTAACTCTTGGTTTATTTACAAGACCAGGTCCCCTAAGATTCATTCCCTTTTGCCCATATAATCCTTGTCCATCAGTAATAGCATAAAAATTATCGAATTCTATTCTAAATCCTTGAGTATATTCTCCACCTTTTCCCATACCCTTTACTTCAACAGTATCTATTGGAATTTTTGTGTAAGTATCAACAAATTCATTTACAACTGCAGTGTTTTCTCTAAAGTTGTGATAACCTTTAACTGCAAGTGTAGTAGGTACTAAAAGACATCCAACAAGCATTGCACTAGCTATAAGATGTGGTCTTACATCTATCCAATCAATTACTTTATCCATTAGTTTTTTTCCCATATATATGAGACATGTCAATACTTCTTAAATGTTTCCATATATGTTATTTAATAGTGGTAACATAATAGTAAAATTTATAAAGGTGTGGTGGAGTAGGATTTTATGTTACAAGAAAAATTATCATCATATGAAATACAAACAGTATATATAGAAAGATTTGAAGGGGGAGATTGGGATAATGATTATTGTGATTTTGGTTATGAGCGAACTGGAGATATTAATGGACGCCCTATGCACACAAAGCCCCTTGCATGGGCAAAAAAAGTAGATGGTCATTATGTTTTGTGGAGAAGTTCTAACGAGGAAGAAGTTTTTGGAGTTGTTAATGAAGATAATGAAGATGTTGCAGATGAAAGAATCCATAAAGAGGCATTAAAAATTGCTAAAAAATCAAGACAACTCTGTGTGGAAGAGTTGGTAGTTATTGATAAAAAAACTGGACTGAAAGAGCGAATTGAGAGGAAAGAAAAATAAAATGGATAGAAAACAAATAGTTAAAAGTTAATATTTTATAAACTGTATTTTGTTTAGGTTTATGATATGGATTTTAATCAAAAATTTGAACCAAAGGGAAATAAAGTAATACATGGTGCCGGACAAAATATAAGAACTTTTTCTAATTACTGGAATGCAATCGGAAAGAATAAACCAATTATTTATATGACCTATGTAAAGATAGAGAAAATTCAATATTGGATCGATAAAATTAAAGTAGATTTGGAATCTAAAAATTATCCAAATTTAATATTACAGATAGGCTTAAAGTTATTAAGTGAGGAAAAAGAAGATAGGACTGCAAATATCGCTAAGGGAGAATATGACCAGGATTTAATGAATCTTTTTGAGGTTATTAGAAATAGAGGTTCACCTGTATTTATAAGAATAGGATATGAATTCGATGCTAAAGGAAAATATAATCCTTCAAATTTTGTTAAAGCTTGGAAGCATATAGTAGATATGTTTAGAAAAGCAAAAATAGATAATATTGCTACTGTTTGGTGTGCTTGTCCTTTTAATGGTACAGATCCTGTTGAACCCTTCTACCCAGGAGACAATTATGTTGATTGGTTTGGGGTTGATGTTTTTCCAAAAAGATGGTTAACTGGAAAGTATAAACCTGTTGAAGATTTCTTGGAATTAGCAAAAAAACATAAGAAACCAGTTATGGTCGGGGAAACAACAGCAGCGGATACTGGAGTTTTGGAAGGTAAAAAGAGCTGGGATGAATGGTTTAAGCCTTTCTTTGAATGGACCCATAACCATAATCAAATAAAAGCCTTTTGTTATATTAATTGGGACTGGCTAAAAGACAAGCATTGGGGTAGTCCTGGAACTTGGGGGAACTGTAGAATTGAAGAGAATGAAGTTGTTAAGGAAAATTTTATTAAAGAATTAAAGAATCCAAAATATATTCATAATCAGTCTATGAAGGATTTTTTAGAAAAAGTTTTTTAGGATATGTATTTTTGTTGTTAAATAGGAGAGAATTGGGACACTTTTACCCCCCTCAACTACGCACAAGATGTGTTGTGCGAATACCACAGAGAAACTACTCCTCTCAAAACACCACAACAACTCAAAACTTCACCCCGCCTTAAGCCCCCAAAACCCACAACAGAAATATTAGGACACTTTTATCCCTCGCTCGGCATGGGCATATTACCATTTGTGCATTTTGCATGGATTCGGGGTGTTATGATTTTTTAAAGCATAGAAATATTTATAAAGTAAGAGATTCTTACTGTATTATGGAAATTACAAAAATGAGCAGTAAAGGACAAGTGGTTCTCCCTATGGGGATTAGGGAAGAATTAAATTTAAGTGAAGGAACTATTCTGGCCACAATTAGAAAAGACAATTTAGTTGTGCTTAAAAAAATAGATAATCCTATTTTAAAGCAAGATATTGAAACCCTAAGATTAGTAGAAGAAGCTTGGGATGATATAGACAAGGGAAAATCTAAAAAAATGAAAAGTGAAGATTTTTTAAATGAAATTAAAAGATGGTAGAAATTATCTATACAGATAAGTTTGAAAAAGAGGTTAAAAAATTAGATTTATCAATTAAAACTAAAGTGATTAAGCATATAGGGAGAATTATTGAGGCTCCAAATATTGGAAAGCCGTTAAGATATAATTTAAAGGGCGAGAGGACAATTTATGTAAAGCCTTATAGAATTATATATGCTATAGATAAAAATAGTTTAATTTTTCTAAGAGTGGAGCATAGAAAGAGTGTTTATTAAGAATTAACGAGTTCCTACAATATACGTTTACGAATGCCACAGAGGTACATTGCCCGGCGCGTGAGTGTGTATTTTGTTATTTTAAATTTCTCTATATCATCTAGACATACCTAATTGATTGGATCTTTGGGAACTCATATTCTGCCTCGCCTGTGATTACTTCTAAGTTTGGAAGTGCCGAGTATTTTCCTTTGCTGTGAGTATGTCCACAGAAAATTGTTAATTTGACTTTTGGGTTTTTCTTCATTATTGGTTTTAACGCTTCCCCCATAATTTTGCTTGAGAAAAATGGGAGGGCATCTTTATCTGATTGTTTTCCCATATGCCAAGCAGCTTCTTTAAACGGGGGAACGTGGGTGATGCATAAAATATTCTTGAAACCACTCTCAATTGCTTTTATTAGTTTTTCTTTTAATGATTTTGCTGCCTTATCTGCTAGTTCGTTTATCTTTTTGAGGAGTTCTCCTTTCTCGAGATATAACTCTTCTATTAATAAAAAATCCCTGAGAGATAACTTAGTGTTTTTGTAGTCCCCATTTCTTCCATCATACCATCCACTATGTCCAATAAGGGCAGTTCCATTGTTTAGTTTTACTGGGCCAAGATCATCTAAAAAATTTAATTTATTATCCTTTTTTACTAAAGCTTTTACTTTCTTATTAACTTCAAGGATTGATCCTTTGTAATAATCATGATTCCCCAAAACAAAATATACCTGCCCATCAATTGCATCTGAAATAACTTTCAAACACCTAATGAGGTTAGGTGCATCTGAAACATCTCCTGATAAAAGAAGCACGTCTGGAGAGGAATCGCTGACTGCTTCTAAAAAATCTATCAGTGATCTTTGGTCTAGGAAATTTAAGTGAGGATCAGTTATCCAAACTATTTTTTTGCGTCTCATAATATAATAAAGCAAGTAAATTATATAAGCTTTATAGATATTACAAATATTCTTCCCATCACCCCAAGCACCCCCAAGCTACGCACCCCCCCCCCACGAATCCCACCTAACTAACTTTAAAAAACACACCTTTCTAAACCACAAAAAACACGCTCTTCTCTTGAGCAAACTCTCCAACCCACCCAACATATAAAAGAGGTGATATAATAATTATTTAGAATACGCTTTTTCTTTGCTTATTGGAGAAGTATTCCTTTTTCATGAGAAATCACAAAATCAAAGTTAATGTCTGCAGACTCATATTGCCTTTTAATATTTAGGAACATATTATAAACACTATCTGACATATTTGATTCTACTAATTTCTTCTTACTTGTCTCTTTCAATTTCAAATATTCATCAGCACAAGATCTTGATATAAACTCAATGTCGCTAAAATTAATCTCAAAATTCTTATTTTTTGACTTTTTTAACACATCAAAAAAAAGTTTTATAGAATTCCGAGTCAGAATATTGCTGCCAAAGACGTCTATTAAATTAACCATTTTTTCCATATTTTAATTAAGTAATAGAGATATATAACCTTTACTATTTTATGTACTTATGCACATCTACATTCTCCACATATTCATAGATATTAATTTGATCTTTAGGTTTTTTTAATCTAAAGTGAATCAACGTTCCACCAACACTATTCTTTCCGAGATTATCCTGCTCTAATTCTTCCTTTGATTTCAGTGTAAGAATTCCGTTCCTAGAAATGACATGAAATTCTCCCTCTAGGACCCCTAATGAAAGTGTTCCGCAACTTCTAAGACCAAAGCCACGACCTTTTTCTTCTTTTGTGCTCTTTCCATCTAGTACGGCCATTTTAATAGCATCTACATCCTTCTTAAATTTTAAATTGTTTTTTTCATATACCCCTGGAATAGTTAGGCCGTTGTCAAAAACCGCAATGTCCAGTATTCCTTTCTGTGGAAAATATTGAGCCATCAAACTTGCAAATTGGAAATTAGAGTGCTGATCTATATTATCTGACATCTCTGAAAGAATATAAATAACACTTTGGCCAAATTCTTCTGGAACTAGCTCTTTCAAGGAAGAAGTCATTTCATTAACCCTCTCATTCACCAGGTCTTTCTTATTTTGATTCCTACTAATGTGTTTTATCGAAATATAAGAACCTCCATCTTTCTTATCTCCTAGTGGGAAGCCTATCTTTTCCATATGTTCTCTTGCTTTTTCGTTTATGGGTCTTACATATTGCACAAATCCCGCACCCCTTGCCATAAGCTCTCTTACTTTATTGCTAAGCAAAATCATTGAACATGGGAGAAACCATTTAACTTCAGAAAAATTTAACGAGATACTCTTTGTGGAGCTATAATCCACCTCTAACTCTTTTATTATTTCCAATGTTCTTTCGACATGATCCCTTACACATTCATTACGTGGAAAACTAACGATTATCATAAGAAACGGTAGTGCCTTACTTTTATATTCCTTTATGTTTTTTAGAAAGAGTTTTTTAGATTCACTTCCCGCCTCCAAAAACCCACAACCCAACCTTAACCCCACCCCAAAACCACCCACAAGATACGTTCTACGAATATCGGCATGAGAGTTATTTTTTATGATTTTATGAGAAGTAGGAATTGAAGACTTAATTTTATAAATTAGTATTTCTTATTAATTTAAGAGATAAAAATGAGGATAAGAAAATTTAGAAAAGAGGACGCAAAAGAAGTTTCTAATATAATTAGAAGATGCCTAAGAGAAGTAGTCAGTAAGGATTATCCAAAAAAAGCAATTGTTGGTTTATGCGATTTTTTTACACCAGCCTTGCTTATTAAAAATTCAAAAAACAGGCACCTTTTTGTTGCAGTTGAAAAGGATAAAATAATTGGAACCGCAAGCTTGAAAGATAATACTGCACTCACGGTTTTTGTCAATCCAGATATTCATGGTAAAGGTGTTGGTTCAAAATTAATGGATAAAGTTGAAGGGTTAGCAGAAAAAAATGGATATAAAATAATAAAATTGCCATCTGGACTTTCATCAGTTGAATTTTATAAAAAAAGAGGATATAAAAAAGTTAAAGTAATTCATTCTAAAGATCATGGGGATACTGTAGAAATGAAAAAGAATTTAAAATAAAAAATAGAATTAAAAACCTTAAGGTGATATTGCTAAATTCATCCATCAAACACCCACCCCCAAATTACGCACAATATACGTTGTACGAATCAAAAAATATATAAACTATACTCACTATAGCCAATATAGAATGAAAACCACAACAATACAAATTTCTCGTGAATTAAAAGAAAAAATAGCTAGTTTCGGCTCTAAAAACGACACCTATGAAACAATTTTAAAAAGACTCTATGATATAGCAGCAAAGGAACAGCTTAAAGAATTTTTAATGTCGTCTGAAAACACTATTTCTTTAGATGACTTTGAAAAAGAGATTGATAAAAAATGGCCAAAGTCGAAATAGTTGAATCTCTCGCCAAAGAGATAAAAAAAAGATTTAAAGGAGAATCTAGAGAGATTATAAGGTTACTCCGTTCTTTAGAAAATAATCCAAAAAAGGGAAAATTTATCGGAATAGTTGGAGGAATTGTAATCAAAGAATTAAAATACAAATCTTTTAGATTTTACTTTATAGCCAATAGGAATAAATTAAAATTTCTAGGAACAGATGAGTTAGCAAATTTATTAATAAGATTTGTTAGAATATCTGACAAGAATTCTCAACAAAAAACAATTGATGAAATAAAAGATATTTTACAAAAAATTGGACCGAGTGGATTTAAGTAGTAAATTTAAATAATTCAATCCCTCAAAACAACCCTATACTTCTGATCAAACAACCTCTGCTTAGTAAGTGAAATTGAACCCTCAACTATTAAACCCATTCCAGCAATAAACCACAACCAATCCGACGAAAACTCATAAACACCAAAAATTTTAACTAAAGTTAAAACCGCCATAAAGAACCCAACTATAATAAATAACTCATGTTTCGCAATATTTTTTATCATTATTACATTTACTTGGTTTGCTTTAAATATTTTTACCTACTTTTCATACCTCCACAACATTTTGTACGTCCACATAGAAACATTTATATATAATGTAGACGTACAACTTTCTATGACATACACTGAAATTAAAAAAAGAAATAAAAAAAAATACTTTTATAGAGTCAAATCTGTAAGAAACGGCAAAAAGGTATCCAAAAAAAGAATTTACTTGGGAGTAAACCTAACAAAAAAGCAATTATTTGAAAAAGAACTAAGCGCAAACAAAAAGCTATTAAAAAATAAAGCAGATAAAGGAATTGAAGAGATAAGGCCTAAAATTATTAGAATTCTTAAGAAAAACAAAATAAAAAAAGCTGGAATTTTTGGAAGTTATGCAACTGGGAAACAAAAGAAGAATAGCGATATTGATATTTTAATTGAGCCAACAAATAAAATGGGGTTTTTTGAGATAATCCAATTAGAGGATGATCTTAAAGATGAGTTGAAAAAGAAAGTAGATTTACTTACCTATTCAGGAATTCATAAATTAATAAAAAATAGGGTAGAAAAAGAGGAGGTAAGAATAATATGAAAAAAGATACGCTAGTTTTTGTTGGGCATATAATTGAAAGTATAGAAGATATTGAATTATTTACAAAAAATATAGCCAAAGAAGACTTTTTGAAAAACAAAGAAAAGCAAAATGCAGTTATTAGAAGCATAGAAATTATTGGAGAGGCAATTAAGAACATTTCGGAAAATATAAAAAAGAAATATCCAAAAATAGAATGGAAAAAAATCACCGGAACAAGAGATAAAGTAGCACACTATTATTTTGGAGTAGATTTAGAATTAATTTGGAAAGTTATAAAAGAAAAGTTGCCAGAACTAAAAAAAGAAATTTTAAAGATGAAAGATGATTTGAGTAAAGAACTCCACTAAACATCCTTAGAATTTTTCCACAAAATATCAAAATAACTTTTATATGCTTTCGCCGCCGCCGCGTTTTCTATTATTATCCCTTCCGGCTCATCCGTCCAGATTATTATCGCTATTTTATCACCATAAATATTTGTAACAGCAGGCGATTCTGAAATATTTGGAATATATTTATATTGAGAAGTTTTTTTATCGATTTCACTTCTTCCTTTTCTTATTACCATCTCTGTTTTTATTCCCTTTTCCTTTTTCATCCTATCAAACTGATACGCAAACTCAGGCATTCTCTCTGAAAACTGCCCCTCACTTCCAAAAACATAATTATCCTTACCTGTTCGAACTATATCTAAAAATATTGTCTTTACTCCTCTTATTCCTTTAAATAGCCTAACCTGTCCTTCAACTTTACTTGCTTTATGCTTCTCTTCTAATTCAGGCAAAATCTCCTTAATGTCTTCTTCTTGCTCTTTAATATAATCTAATAATCTTTTCGGTCCAACCGCCTGAAACCACTTCACCTCACCAATCATAGCATAGCTAACAAGTCCTTTTTCTTGTAGAAGTTTTATTGCATTATATGCACTTGACCTATCGATTTTTGCAATTTTAGAAATCTTTCCAGCTTTGAGTGAACCATTCTGATTCAAGGTCAAATAAACCTTTATCTCATTTGGAGATAATCCAACTTTTGACAAAGCCAACTCTTTTTTTTCCATAAAAAAGAAAAGAGTCACCTCTTTTTAAAACTGCTGTTTAGTTTTCTACAGCAGGTTTATACTAACTCTTTTGCCAATCTTTCAAGTTCTTCATATGCTTTATCCCAATCTTTTTCTCTTTCTTCCGGAATTGATTCCACATAAGGAATTTTTGCAACTGATGCGATTCTACTCATTACCTCGGTTGCATCATTGTCATGATGATAGCTATCAGTACAAATTACAGCTGGTAAACCCATTTCCTTTGCAGTTAAAGCTAATACTACTCCATATGGCCTATTACTTTCTAAAAAAAGATCTGTTAATACTCCATCAACCTTTTCTTCTTTAGGAAAATCTTCATTATTCCCAAAGGCCTTATATTTAGATAGTATACTGGATCCTTGATCGTATCTCCCAGCAGTTATTACTTCTAATCCCTTGCTTCTTAAAAGATTTTCAGCCCGCTCCATTTCTGAAGGCGTATCTTCAACTAATAATATTCTTTTCATTTTTTTGTTCATTTTTCTCGTCCTCCCTTACATTGCCTTGTTTTTTGGCTTGCTTCATTGCGTCGTGCTCCATATACCTTAGAGCCAATTTTCACATATAATACGTAGTTGTAGAAGTCACTACAACAGGCCATCAAGTAGCATTTTATTAGAATTATTATTTTTAGAAAAAAATAGACACCTCTTTCTTTTCTTGCCCTTCTGTCGTTTAGTTTTCTATCAACAGGTTTAATATTTTATTCCATTCTCTTGATCTAGCCTATATTGTCTAACGACTTCTTCTTCAAATTCTCGAATCTCTTGTTTTTCCCTTTCCTTCCTTCCAATTACTTTGGAAAACTCTTCAGCAAAAGTTCTATTTGTTCTATTTGGTTTTCCACCAGTAATACCACTATGTCCTCCGAATCCGGATTCTAATTCATTCGCAATCCTTTCCAAATTAAGTTCAGATTCATCTGCATATTTTGCAAGTCTAGCGTATATTTCATCATTACCTTCTATTACTATAACTTGGTTTGCATATTCTTCACAAGTACTGAGACAGTATACTTTAAGGGATTCTTTTGCCCTGTGTTCATATTCTATTTTGTGACATTCTTTTCCAAGATCAAATTCTAATTGTTTCATTCTTTCTCGTCCTCCCTTGCATTGCCTTGTTTTTTGGCTTGCTTCATTGCGTCGTGCTCCATATACTTTAGAGCCAATTTTCGCATATAATATGTTGTTGTAGAAAGTTCTACAACAGACCATTAAGTAGTGTTTTATAGAATTATTATTTTTAGAAAAAAATAGACACCTCTTTCTTTTCTTGCCTTTCTGTCGTTTAGCTTTCAAAGGTTATTCATTCAAGCATGCTTTTAATCGTATCTTCAGTATCGCATTCAGCTATAGCACATAAAGTACCAACATATCTTCTAAACCGATTGAACTTATCTTCACCTGTAACTTTCTCTTTATCGTATTTAGGTTTAATTGCTCCAAATACAGATTGATATGCGTCAACCTCATTTCCATCTCTGGCATCATGAATTAAGCTTATCCATTCAGTAATATATTCTCTAGCTAAATCTCTTTGCTCTTCGCTAGGAACAATCCTTATTCCCTCAGAAACTAATTGAACTATTCTATCACGATCTTGTATTCCCAGCCCATAGATAAAGTTGTTTACAGGATGATAAAAATCAAAAGCCGATACGTGACTTGTATCACATTTTTCAAAATCAACCATATTTAGCGGTCCTGCTAATAGTTCTAAGTCTAATGTTTTTTCCATTTTTCTTTCTCGTCCTCCCTTGCATTGCCTTGTTTTTCGGCTTGCTTCATTGCGTCGTGCTCCATATACTTTAGAGCCAATTTTGGCATATAATATGTTGTTGTAGAAAACTCTACAACAGACCATTAAGTAGTTTTTGTTAGAATTATTATTTTTACAAAAAAGAAAAAAAATAGACACCTCTTTCTCTTTTGCTTTTCTACTGTTTAGTTTTCTGTCAACAGGTTTAATATTTTATTCCATTCTCTTGATCTAGCCTATATTGTCTAACGACTTCTTCTTCAAATTCTCGAATCTCTTGTTTTTCCCTTTCCTTCCTTCCAATTACTTTACAAAACTCTTCAGCAAAAGCTCTATTTGTTCTATTTGGTTCTCCGCCAGTAATACCACCATGTCCTCCGAATCCGGATTCTAATTCATTCGCAATTCTTTCCAAATTAAGTTCAGATTCATCTGCATATTTTGCAAGTCGAGCATACACGTTATTATCTCCTTCTATTTCTATAATCTTTTCTGCGTATTTCTCACAAGTACTGAGACCGTATACTTTAAGGGATTCTTTTGCCTTGTGTTCATATTCTATTTTATGACATTCTCCTCCAAGATCAAATTCTAATTGTTCCATTCTTTTTAGTCCTCCCTTGCATTGCCTTGTTTTTTGGCTTGCTTCATTGCGTCGTGCTCCATATACTTTAGAGCCAATTTTCACATATAATATGTTGTTGTAGAATATTCTACAACAAGTTGTTAGAATTATCTTAAGGCGTGTTTTTATAAAAAAGAAAAAAAATAAACACCTCTTTTTTACCCTTGTTTGACAGTTTCATTTACTTTTTATGTCTTATTTTATTTACAAGGTCTAATGTTCCTTCGTACCCAGTATCTAGAGAGCTATAAGCTCTAGCACTTCCTTTTCTTACCTTTTTTGGAGAATTTTCATATCGTGTTTCTAGCTCTAGTAGGGTATGTCCTCCACTATTAAGAAAGGCATAGAAGAAATCATCTCGCTTCCCTTCGTCAAAAGCTAAGGCCGATTCTTGCAACTTTTTAATTGTATATTCTTCCCAGATTTCCGTCAGGTCTACGTCATTATATACTCTTCCACAGTTACTTTCACATCCACCGCACCATACTTTTCTATCAAAAACATAAAGGTTGGTAGGCTCTCCATCTTCATCAATCAATCTAGAAACCACATAGTCTCCCTTGTAGTAACCATCCCAGTCTACGTTTCTTCTTGCCAAAAACTCTTCTTTTCCGTGTCTTTCAAAGAATCTAGATATTCCAGAAAGGGTCTTTTCTTTACCCTTCTCTATCATGTTTTCAAAGTCACTTCGTTCCATCTTATATTTTTCTGTCATTTTTATTTTTAGTCCTCCCTTTCGTCGCCATTTTTTTGGCTTGCCTCATTGCGTCGTGCTCCATATACTTTAGAGCCAATTTTCGCATATAATATGTTGTTGTAGAATATTCTACAACAGACCATTAAGTAGGGTTTTTTGTTTATTATTTATACAATGGAGGACAAAACAAAATGGAAGCAGAAACATACGAAAGCTTAATCGGAAAGGTAAAAACAGCAGAAGAAGCAAAAGACTATAGAAGTGCTAGAGGTTTTGCTGGAAAACTTTTGAGTCTAGCAATAGATGATGGAAACAAAGAGCTTATCCAGGAGTATGATGAACTAGAAGATGAATTTACAAAAAATTCTCTTGAAGAGATGTTTCGAGGGGAAAGGTATTGGGCCGATAGTGATAAGCTAAAAACGGCTTGCGATATGACTTGGAGAAAAAAGAGTTTAAGGTTGTACCTAGCAACTGTGCTAGAAAAACATGGGCTATATGGAAACGCAGGAGATATAGCAAAGAGCGCACATGAGCCAAAAAGGGCCTTTGGTCTCTATAAACGTGGTGAAGAGTATTTAGCTGCTGCAAGAATATCTCATGAAGCAAATAAGCCAGATGAAGAAAAAGAACTTTATGAAAAGGCAATAAGTAAATTTGCAGAATGTAGCGACACCCTTCCTAAAGCAGTATCAACAGCAAGAGAGGCAAAAAGACATGACTTGGAAATCAGACACCTAAGACAGCAACCAGGCTGGAGGGATTGGGCAGATAAGAAGGAAAAGGAGTACATAGAAAAAGGCTTACTGGAGTAAAAACAAAAAATGAGAAACAAAACAACAACCACAAATGGAAATATTCATCACATCACAAAACCAGACTTAGTCTGGGGTCACATAAAATTGAAAGGAGGTAAAAAAGATGAATAATGAATATGAATGGGATGCTATCGTAGAAAAGGAAATAAAAGAGAAACGTGCGAAAAACAGTAACTTGATGTCTGAGCTTGAATCTAGGTTAAAAGATAATCCTGATTTTAAAGAATTAGGCCAAGCAAGAAAGGAGTGTTATACCCTGGGACAACCATGGGCTGGACCAGACCTCTTAAAAGAAAGGGAATTGGAATTTGCAAACTGCCATAGGCATAAGACCTTGTTTGAAAAAAGCGGGGAAACCGTTTATAGAAAATTGATGGAATACTTCAATCTTGAATCTGGAAAATCTTCAGAAGTCTATGGAGTAGTTCATAGATCGAAAAATTCCAGAGGAATGACTCTCTTTAATTTTAGAGAAGGATTTTCTGTAGAAGAGATGAAAGAATTACTACAAAGAGGAATTGAAAGAAATGAATGGTATCATCCATCAAAAAAACAAGTGAAAGAACTTACTTATATAATCGGGGACAATAAAAATGCACAAGAACAGAAAATTTGGCACGAGCTAAATAGATAGAAGAAGTAATCCCTAGTAAAAACGGCACCAAAAAAGAGGTGACTTTCTTTTTTGTTTATTTTAATTAGTTTTTTAAACTCTTTCACCCATTACTATTTTATGAAGAGGGTAGAAGAAGAATTCAATATTAGAGTTTGGCCAGATATCTTGCAGTTTAGTGTTAATCTTGATGCCCAACTTATAACCAAGGCAAATTTCATTTTTGGAGCAAGCACAATTATTTTATTTTTTGTTTTAAATAAAGTAATCACCTTAGAGCTTTCTAAAGAATCTTTTCTATTAAATTCACCATATTTTATATTATTAATAGGAACCTTTATTTCTTCTCTTTTATGCATGCTGGTAATACTACCAAGACTTAGAATTTTCTCAAAAAAACAGCGAGAAAAAGATGAGGTTTTTTATTATAGAAACATTTTAAAATTTTATTCTAGAGAAAGTTATTACAATGCAATTAAAGATTTGCCACTTAATAGCAAAAAGGCAGGAAGGGCATATTCTAATCAAATTTATTCCTTAGCGAGTAAAATTATTCCATATAAGTTTAAAATGTTAAAATATGCAGGATGGACTCTTATTTTTACAATTTTTTTATCTATTATAAGTTATTTTATTTCTTATTTTAATTAGTTCCCAACAACTATGAATCAGAATAAACAATTTCACGGGGAGTTGCAGTCTGAAAAATAAGCCCATCATATATAACTTCTTGAGTATAGTTCCCATCAGCTTCTAGGCTATTCTTTTTACATGGTTTTGCGCCAGCGTGTAAAAGAAACTCTAAGTCATTTGGGTAAATCCAAGTTTTATTATCTTTTCTATCGCTGTTCAGATGAATTCTTGCCATTCTAACTATTTCTTCAACTTTATGCCTATAGATATTTCTTATAATTTTGTCGGCGAGTTCTTCAGCTCGTTGTTCTTTAGGTTCCATTTTCATTTTTTAATTGCATACCTCTTGTCTTCTTTTTTCCAGCCCAAATATTGATTCCTATAAACCACCCCTAACCAATTCATAGGTGAAACTCCTCGATTAATAGTTGCATCTGCAGCACGAAAAAAACTCACAACTTCATTTTCATCCTCCATTGAATCTCCCTTCCCAAGTGTATCCGCACAAAATAATTCCAGAGTTTCTTTAGCAAGGCCTGTTGACTCTAATTCATCTGTAAAAGATTTGTAGGTTTTATAAAATTCTTCAAAATCCTCAGTCTTTCTAAGTTTTTTTAGCCAAGTCATTGGTGCATAGTGCGCTCCAACAAGTCTAGCTGTTTTTTCTTGGTTAATTCCATGTTCTTCAAAAAAACCACTATCCATTTCTCTAACCATTTCTTCACCAACCTTTTCGTGATCCCCAAATGTATGCCTCTGTCTCCCTTGTTCATCATACTGCAAAATTCCGTCATATGCTCTTGGCTTTGCAACAACCGGTTTTCCTATATCATGTAAATATGCTGCTGCAACCAAATCTTTATCTCTTACTTTCCCGGAAAGTATCATTTCCTTTAGTTCACCACTTCTTAATATTTCTGCAACCTTTAGGGTGTGGTCATATACATCATAGTCATGAAATTCATTTTGAATTACACCTTTTCCACTCTGAACTTCAGGCAAACTTATTAGGTCTTTTTCCATTTCTTGAATTTCAATATCAACCAATCTATCTTCTAAGTCCTTTTCTGCTTTTGGAATATCCTCAAACTCAGAATTCCCACAAAAAAATCCCATCGCAACACCCATCGATCCACTACCGGAGTCTTCGTAGTATTGCATCCTTTCTTCAGTTTCTTTTCTAGCTTTTTGGTAATTAACCTTTCTTTTTTCTATGAGCTCTCTTGCCAAGTCCAATCTATCATTTTTTACTGCATCTTCTACTCTTTCTGCGTATGTTTTATGTTCCATTTTAAGATAGTCTCCTTTGAATTTCATTATCAATTTTATCCATTTCCTTAGCCAATTCTTCAAGTGTTAATGAATCATCTTTATGACTTTCAAAACCTTCAATAAAGGCTCTTGTCTCAGAATTAACGTCATAACTAGATAGCAGATATTCATCTCCTTTGAATTTTTCATCAACTATCATTCTAACACTGGCGTATTGCGTTATTGGTCTTTGTACATTCACACCAATCAGAAATGCTTCATGACCATCGCTAGTGGCAATTGTAGAAGACTTTTCTCTTATAGCTTCTCCTTCTAAGAGATACCTTCCAGTAGGTGTTTCCATGTTTCTGTCTACAAATTCTTTGATTGTTATTTGTTCCATTGTAAAAATAATAAAAAATAAATATACTTAAACAAATCCTCTCCAAATTTAGAGAGTAAATCGCCTCTTTTTTTAAAAATAAAAATAAATAATTATTCCAGTAAATAGCTAGTAACCTTTTATTTCATAAACTCCTCTGTCGAGTTCATCAATTACCTTATCCATACCAGTTATAAGTTCTTGCTGCTCAGCAACATAATCCCGTCTACGCCTTTCCGCATATCCATCTATTGGAACTATGCCATTAACAAGTACACCGGGTATTCTTGGGCCCTCTAGAGCTGCAAGTTCTTTCTCAACCTTTTCTCTTGCCCAACATAAGGAAGATATGCAGCCTCTTAGGTCTTTTCTTTTTAGTCCATGAGTTCTTGCTTTCCAATCATCTTCTATTCTCACTATAGAAGTAGATACAAGATCTGCACGAAGTAAGGCATAATCCTCCAACGGGTTCTGACTAATTAATGCTTTCACGCCTTCTGATTGAAGTAATTCCCATTCCGTTTTCATTTAGTTTCTCCCCTAGTTTTTCAACTAGTTATTTAGTTAAAAATAATAAATAACAAACACATTTAAACAAATCCTCTCCAAATTTAGAGAGTAAAATATATAAATCATCATACCTATTTTATCCCAATGGATAAAATTTATATTTTTGGATACGGAAGCCTTATTTGTAAAGAAGCACGAGAAAAAACCTCTAAAACAAAAAAAGCCATACCAGTTTTAGTTAAAAATTTAAAAAGAGGGTGGTATCTAAAGTCTCCTCCAGAAATGGGAATTATGGGGCTAGGAATTAAAGAAGAAAAGGGAATGAGGTGTAACGGAGTAGTATTCGAGATTAGTAAGAAAGATCTTAATAGCTTTGATAAGCGAGAAATAGGATATTATAGAAAAAAAATTGAAAACAAAGATATAACAGTTTTGGAGGCAAAAAGTAAAGTCAAGGGAGATGTTTTTGTTTATATTCCTAAAAAAATCAATTTGCCATCAAAAAAATACCCACTTGCACAATCTTATATAGATGTTATATTAACAGGATGTTTTTCTTTTGGTGATAAATTTACTAAAGAATTTATACAAGGAACCGACGGGTGGAGTAATCACTGGATAAACGACAGAGAAAATCCAAGATATCCACGTGCTCTAAAAAGCCCCAATATAAAAAAAATCAACAGATATTTAAAAAATTTAAATCATCTAAGCAATTTATGACTGTCAAATTTTCCAGTAGACCTAATAACAACTGCTTCGTCGCCCACATAAACAAATTCAGACATTAATTTATAAGCTTCCCACAATTTTTCGTACGGATGTCTTTCTCCGGCAAGATAAGCCGCTGTGTTTTCGTCAGAGATATCTTTTTCTAGCTCTGGATAAGCCTGACGAAATCTCTCAAAGTGAGGCCTGCATCTATAAACTTGTTCTCCCCATGGAGTTCTACGAAAAAAAGAATCAAAATTATTGCGCTTCTCAATAAATTCTTCAAGTGACCCAAATTGTATTTGAGGTATTTTCTGTTTTTTTTGTTCCATAAAAATAATAAAAAATAAACACATTTAAACAAATCCTCTCCAAATTTAGAGAGTAAATCACCTCTTTTTTTGTTTAAAAAAAAGAAAAAATAAATCACTAGCTAGCCAAGCTTACTCTTCGCTATCTATTAATCCGCATGATTCAGCTATTGCCAGTATATCGTATTTTGGCTGGCTTGAGTCATAAGATAATCCAAGGGAGGTAGCAATGTCTACATATTTTACACTAAAAGAATAATCATGCAATTCTTTATCTGTTAGAGTTTTCTGAACCAACAATCCTACAAACATGCTCAATACCTTTTTTTCCAGATTGCTCTTTTTTTCTGGATTCGATTGCACTTCCTCCTCCTCTATATACTTAAGGTTATCCAGGATATTTTTCCATTCCATTTTAATTTACCTCCTTCTAATTCTATTATGAAGAGGTATTTGGAAAAATATTTATTTTTTTTAGAATTCCAATTAGAAATCTCTGGAACACTCAGCACATTTTTGCGCCACTGCTCCCGGTTTACCTTCTATTTCAATTATGTTTTTCTGTTTCTGTTTCATTGTATAAATAATAAGAAATAAGCACATTTAAACAAACCCTCTCCAAATTTGGAGGGTAAAAATACAAAACTACAAAAAGAAGTCAGATTTAACAAATTGAGATAAGTCAAGGGGTCTTTCTCTAGATCCTTCTACTCCAGATCTTGAAACCAAAATTTTTTGAGCAGGTTTTTCTAATTTAAATCCTGCACAAGATACAGGAGAGGTGTCCGTAAAATCAAGATCTGTAAAAAATCTTCCATCCTCTTTTAGAGAATCGTTAATTTCTTTACAAATGCCATATTCAAATTTAGGCTTATTTTTTGAAAAATAGTCTTCAAACAAAGAAGGACTACTAAAAAAACGCTGAGATATAACGGCATCAAATTTAATCCCACTTGGGACAATGTTTGCAATTTTTTGATATTTTAAATCTGCAACCAAGTGAGTATATGGCTCGTCTAAGGATTGGCCAATATCTATTCCAAAAACATTTGAGTTGGTAAAACTTAACAATCTGGCTAGATTTGGAGTATAAGACTCTCCGTCAGCACTTTCTGTTGCCCCACATCCAACATCTAATATATTTTTTCCATGAAAATCTCTAAATAGATTCGACAGTTGAACAAAAACTCCAACATCTTCCATAAAAGTTCCATCACGCTCTATATCTGGGAAATTTCTGTAGTTTTTTTCTAAAGTCTCAGCTAGAAAATCTTTCTGAGAAGGGCTTCTTGCCAATTTTTCAGATCTTATTATTTGATTTTTTAAGCTCATTTTATTTATTCCGAGTTATTTTAACTCATTATTTAATCAAAAAATAAACACATTTAAACAAATCCTCTCCAAATTTAGAGAGTAAATCACCTCTTTTTTGTTTAAAAAAAAGAAAAAAATTTATTAAAACAAAGAATGCGCCAAAGACTAATATTTCCGGATATGTTCACATCCGAGAGATTCTGCAAATTCAGCAAGATCCATTTTGGCATATCTTTCACGATCTCTTATTTGCTGGATTTTATTCATTTCCTTAGAGATGTATTCTTTTCTCATTCTTTCTAATTCTCTTTCTCTGTTTTCTTTCTTACTTATATTATACTTCGATACGACAAAAGAAGCAAGACTTGCTACACCCAGTCCCACACTTCCCTGCATAAGGGGAATCGGGTCAAGGTCATAAGGCCAATCTTGTGAAGCTATTGCAAGAAATCCACCAGAAGCAAAAGAGGCAAAAGAGAGTCCCCCAAGTAATTTGGCGAGATTTTTTCCCATTTTAATCCACCTCCTTTTAACTCTATTATGAAGGCAAATTAAATTTCTATTAAAATTACAATTACTAACAAGTCCGTAAATCAGCACATTTTTGCGCCTTTGCTCCGACTATTTGTTTTTCTATTTCAATTATGTTTTTCTTTTTCTTTTCCATAAAAACAATAAAAAATAAACACATTTAAACAAATCCTCTCCAAATTTAGAGAGTAAATCACCTCTTTTTTTAAAAATAAAAAAATAAAAATAAAAACAAAGAATGCGTCAAAGACTATTTAGATCTAAGTATAATCGCACTCAGTATCTTCTTCGGGTTCAGTAAGACACTCTTCAGAATATTTTTCACGATTTTCTATCTCTCGAATTTTACTCATTTCTTCGGAGATATAGTCTTGTCTTTCTTCTTCTAATCGCTTTTGTTCCAAAAACTCTCTTATTTCAATACGTCTTTGATTTTTTAATTTTCTTTGTCTTTCTCTAAAGCTTAGCATCCTTTTTTCGGGTGTATCAATTCTAAGTACAAAATAAGAAGATAAACTCGCTACACTTAATGCCAAATAAGGATTCAAGTCAATATCAGGTGTCCAATTTTGTGGAGCTAGTGCGCAATATGCAGTAAATAAAGCAGGAATAGCACAAGGCACGGCAGCTAAATTAGCAAGAGTTTTTTTAAGTTTTCTATCCATTTTTTCCACCTCCTTTTAACTCTATTATGAAGATGGATTAGAAATTTTACATAACGCTGTCTAGAAGCAAGTGGAACAACCCCGACAAATGGCATTAATTACATGCGCCACTACACTTGGTTTATTCATTTTTTGATTTTTCATTTTCATTTTATTGTTTTTCATTTTTTCTTCTCCTAAAAATAATAAAAAATAAACACATTTAAACAAATCCTCTCCAAATTTAGAGAGTAAAATATATAAACACAAAACATCTAAATCTATTATGGAAGTAAAAGAAAAATGGCCTAGAAGATTAGTTATTGTAAGACATGGCGAGTCAGAGCAAAATGTTGCAATTGATTTATTTGAAAAAAACCTTCCAGCAACTTTAGAGAAATTAAAAAATAAAAAAGATCCAGACATAGTACTTACAAATAAGGGAATTTCACAAGCAAAGAAAACAGGAGCATATTTATCAAAAACGGAAAAATTTGACATTTGTTTTTGCTCTCCCTACAAAAGAACCCTGCAAACTGCAAAAGCAATTATTTCAAAACTAAAATATAGACTCAAAATATATGAGGATGTAAGACTCAGAGAAAAAGAATTCGGCAGACTTCATGGCTTAAGTGTTAAAGATATTAAAAGGGATTATCCAGAGGAATATGAAGATCGTAATCGTGATGGGGTATATTGGTATAGAATTTTAAGAGGAGAAAACTATCCTGACGTACAAATGAGAATTTATAGTTTTTTAGAAAAAATATCAAGAGATTGGGGCGGAAAAAATGTGCTGATTGTAACACACCATGTTCCTTACGTCTTATTTAACGCAATTTTCAATCATCTTGGAGAAAAAGAGGTTATAAAACTAGGAGGTGTTCCCAATTGTGGCATCCAAGAGTTTAATAGCGATTTTTCCAAATCCAAAGAAGGAAGATTAAAATTAAAATATTATAACAAAAAAACTTATTAAAATGCAAACTAAAATACTTGAAGACATTGGCCTTTCAAAAAATGAAATAGAAGTATTCATTTCTTTACTAAAACTTGGAGAATCAAAAGCAGGCTCAATTATTACTTCAACAAAACTTCAAAGTTCCGCTGTGTATAATGCAATTAGCGCCCTAATTGAAAAGGGGTTAGTTTCATATGTTAAAAAAAGTCAAGTGAAATATTATAATGCAGCTAATCCAGAGACAATAACAAGTTATATAGAAACAAAAAAACAAGAATATTTGAAAATATTACCAGAATTAGAAGGCTTACAAAATAAACAAAATAAAGAAGGCGTTGAATATTATAAGTCTACCAAAGGAATAAGGACACTTTTATCTGAATTATTGGTTGGTGCTAAAAAAGGAGATATTTACAGGTATTTTTCAACTTCAAGTAAAGAAGAGTATGAGAAAGCAAGATTCATATATTCAACAAGTAAAGAATTAAGATATCAAAAAAAAGTCACCTCAAGGGGTTTATGGAGTGAAGAATTAAGAAGCGAAACAAGGGCAAATAAAAAAACACAAAAGAAATTTATTGATATGTCCCTACCTCCAAACATGCAGTTTATAAATAACAAAGTTGCAATTTTTTCCTGGGAAGGAGAGCCAACGGGGGTTTTAATCAAGTCAAAGTCAATTTATGATACTTATGTAAAGTTTTTTGACGATTTATGGGAAAAAGCAAAAGAGTAGTTTTTTAAATAATAAATAATTATATATAATATGGTAAAAAAGAGGGCTGTAAAAAATATATCTTTATCTCAGCTAAAAAAACAATATGGGGAAATTAAGGAAAATAAAGATAAAATTAGTTTTTTAAGAACCTTACCTGAAAACGTTACACCATCTTCCACAAAATGGGCAAAACAGGAAGTTTTTGGCTTAACTAGGGGAATTGCAAATTCAATTGATCAACACATTGATGAAATCGACAGAGAATATGAACATAGGAGTGATGATATGGCAACTTCCAGTAAGGCTCACAACATTACAAGGCATATTGAAGAGAATATGCCAAACTCAATGACTACAAGTGGATTAAATGTAAAAGATGCAATTAGGTTGGCAGAGAGAGCATCCGAAGAATATCTAAAGATAAATGATTTTGACGGCGCCTATGGGGCATTAAATGAAGCAAGGTTAATGTTATTAGACTTCGAGCGTAAGGGCAGAAAGGTTAGTGGGCTCAAAAAAAAGATTGTAAATCAAATGGCAAAAATCTCCGAGAACCCATTGTTTAGAGATAGCACACAAGAGGCACTTTACGAATCTATTGGAGAAAATGAAGCAGCAATAAAAGCAAAAGAAAAAAGAGCCGCTAAATATGAAAACGAAGGACATCCAGACCCACACATAAGATTATCCATTGCTAACGACTATTTATTAAATGGAAAATATGATAGCGCACTAAAAGAAATAAGAAAAAGTTCTGAACATAGAGCAGGATACGATCTAGATGATTTAGCCGGATATGCACAAAGTGTATCTGAAGTATACAAAGAAGACTCAAAAGAAAGATCAAGAGATAGTCCGGAAATGTCAATGAAATATTTTGAAAAATCAAAGGAATATAAAATGCATGCGAAAAACATTAGAAAGCTGTCTAAGATAAAAAGAGGAAAGGTGGGTGGAGGAATAGAATCAAAAGTTACAGCATTTCTTGCAATTCTTCTTGGCGGAGCAGGGCTAGCAATAGTCTCTGGCAACATAACTGGAAATGTCATAGCAACAGGAAATAACTCAACTTCGAATATTGTTGGAGTCGGTTTGATTGCAATAGGACTAATAGGCAGTTATTTTTATTTTAAAAAGAAGTAGTTTTTATTTTTTAACATTCATCCTATATTTTCCCACCCAAATAAGGAGGATTTTCTTTTAACTCTAAAGCTTCTCGGTATAATCCAACAATTCCCAAGTAGTCTTCTCTCACTGGGACTCTTTCTCCCCTAACTGAAGAAATACTAAGGCTCATACTCGCATTCATAGAATTCCCCAATAAAACACCAGGTGTAATGGTGTCAACTACATCCCTTCGAGTTAATTCTTCTCCAAACTCTTTTTGTAATTCAGGAAGAACCCTTGCTATATTTTCTTCTATTGCTGACACGTGTCCCTCAAATACTAAAGATCTCATTTTGTCCTCCAATTAGATTTAAATTTTCATTAAGTTTTTTAGATTCAGCTATAAACCTTTCTCTTTCTTCTTTGGCAAATGGATTCATCGTTTGCATGTTTTCAAAAAGCGCAGGAGTATCATTTTTAATTATTTCAATTACGTCCATTAAATTATCAAACGTTTTCGTGCTCAAGTCGACCCTTTTAATATCCATTTTTTTTGCAACCTGTCCTATAAAGTGAGTTAATGCCTGAGAAACGGCCATTTGTTTATCATGTTCTTCGGGACTTGTAATAAAAACCCTTAAACCTAAAGATTCACAAAAGTTCTTTACAGTATTCAACCTTTTTGATCTAACATTACAAAGAACAATTCTCATATCTTTTATTGAATTCGGAGATGATTGCGGGCCAAACAAAGGATGTGTCCCAATAATTTCAACATTGTTCGGAAGAATTTCATCCATAAGTTTACATGAAAATACCTTTAGAGAACAAACATCTAAAATCAGAGTATCAGCAGATATCTTATCTTTTATTTTATGAAGCATTTCTTCCAAGGATTCCATTGTTACAGCCAAAATAATAATTTTTTGCTTTGTCACTTCTTCAAGAGAAACAAATTGCAATCCCATTTCTTCAGCTTCCTGTTTTTTGTTCATAACGTCTGTAACAACAACTTCTGCTTTTTTCAAAAGATGTTTTGCCATAAATTTCCCAAAATTTCCAAATCCAATTATCCCAATTTTCATTTTAACTCCTCCTGCAATTTCCTAGAGCTTTCCAGTATTTTTCCAAAGACATTCTTTACAAAAAAGTCATTTTTAGCAACACTCGTTTTTTCTAAAACAATTTTCTCTCTGGATTTATCTAAGACAGCGAGATTATTCGTCTTTTTTATTTCCCCAATGGCCCTTGCTATACTTGCTCTTTCGTCCAAAAGACCAATGAGAAGACTATCTATCTCATCTATTCTATTTCTTAGTGGTGTTAATTTTTTTGTTTCCATATTATACCTAAATCAACCACGTTAATATATATAATCGTAGATTATTCAAATATTAACCAAAATATATATAAATAGTTGAATATTATACAATTTATACAAAATGAAAGATATAGGCCCAAAACTTATAAAACTGTTTAAAGAAGGAAACTGCACGCCACAAATTTCAGTAATAGCTAAGAAAATAAAAGAACCCTCAACCACAATTCATTATAATATTAAAAAATTAGAAAAAGAGGGCAAAATCAAGGCATATAAAGCTGTTTTTGATTATAAAAAAATAGAGGAGGGTTATTGTAATTTTGTTTCAATAGGTTTATCCAAAGAAGATTATGGAGATCCAGAAAAGATAGGTAAAGAATTAGCGAAAGACTCGCGAGTAGAAAGTGTGGACGTTTGCACAGGGGGATATGAGCTTTTCGTAAAATTAAGAACAAAAGACGCAGATGAATATTATGAATTAATAAAAAGCTGGATTAAAAAATTTAATTTCAAAAAAACAGTTTCAATTACTTCACTAAAACAACTTAAAACGGAGTTTGTAGAGATATGAAAAACCCAAAAGTCGTAATTCTTTCCCTATTCGCAATATTTTTCCTATACCTAACCTTCACTCACGACTGGCTCTGGATAATTCCGGTTGTAATAATTATGTTTGTCAATCAAAAAGAGCTTTTCAAAGAAAAATCTAAGAAATAAATTTACTTCACTAGCAGCTTCATTCTCTGCACGTCTCTTTCATTTAGGTTTTTACCGAATTCCAATTTATTTGCACCACTTCTCAGAAAAAAATTCAGGTAAAGAAATTTCAGATAGTCTTTACTAAGATATTTAACGGATAATCTAGAGCTGTACCCCTCTAAAAATCTATTTCTTTGTGTTTGAGTTCTAAACCATCTTAAGAACCCCTTCCCAATACCATAGCCTTTAATCAAAGGTTTTATTGCATCAACATCAACCAAATACACCTTGCCCTTTCTTAAGCGAAAATTTTCAGGATAGATATCATTTGCATCAAGAACTATTTTAAATTTAATCTTTTTCTTCAAGTCAAAATACAGGCTTTCCATTGTATTAATCTCTTCATCAGAAAAAGTCGTATTCTTCTTAAGGGTATTCAAGTATTTTGAAATTCGTTTATCTAAATTAAATTGTTTTTCAGTTTGCAAAGTATTTGCTAGCGCACAGATTCTACCAACTTGTTTAGCAACTTTTAGAGCATCGGTTCTTTTGCAGTCTCTGCCTTCAATATATTCAAAAATTAAACTACGCCCATCCTGATAATATAATTTCGGCAAAATATCATATTTTTTGAGTTTTTTAGAAATAAAGACAAGTTCATCGGCTCTTTTCTTATTTGGACATTTGCGCAGAACAAACTTCTTACCTTCGAAGGTTAATAAGAATGTTTCTTGAGTATCTCCTCCTTCAAGAACTTCAGTTTTTCCATTTTTTAAGACATGTTTCATAATATCTAGAGACAGAAAAGCTTTATAGTTTTTTTCACCCCTTCCTATGCTTAAAAAACTCAATCTGCCTAAATCTCTTCAAAACCTTCGCATATCCACCTTCAACTAAAACTTTCGACCTATCTTTAGTCAGGAACCTAAAATCATACTTACTAACTCCAAGCTCCAGCTTATCTTTTCCTGGATATTTCTTCCATCTTGCCTCTTTTTCTTTTAGTTTATATTGTAAAACCATATCAACCCCTCTCTTTAAATTCAAAAAATAAAAAAATAAAAAACAAACCAATTGTTCAAAAGAACAACTAGTTTCGGTTTGCTCTGAAACAATCTTGACAAAGAACGTCTTTACCTGGTGTAGGTTTAAATGGCACTTGGCAACTTTTATTACACTTTGTACATGTTGCATCATGCATTTCCCTAGGTCCTCGATCGAATCCACGGTTATTTCCGCCTCTATTGTTGTTAAAGTTTCTCCTTGGTGGTCTGCTTTTCATAAAACAGTCCTTACATTTAACAGGCTTTCCTTCTTCAGGCTCAAACGGAACTTCACAGTCATTTCCACAATCGCTACACTTAGCTGGGTACATTTTTCTATCGTCCTTTCGTTCTTCAGGTGCAGATTCTTTCTCATCTCTGTTCTCTTTTGCAACTTCTTCAGCGGCATCGTTAACATCTTCAGCAGTATCTTCTACTTTAGTTTCTTCAGCAACTTCTTCAGCAGGTGCAGATTCAGCACTTTCTTGAACTTCTTCAGTCTTATTAGAAATTTCTTCTTCCATATTACTTTTTCCTCCCTTCTACTTCTATTTGTTTTTTCTTTCCAGAAATATTATTCGCTCTTTTCTTCATCGTTTGTAACTTCCTTGTCTGTTTTCTCACTAACTTCTTCTTTAATCTCCTCTTTAATCTCCTCGTCCATGATTTCCTCAACCTTTTCTTCAATTTCACTTGTGCCCTTTAGGGTACTTGTGCCCTTTGGGGTATCGGCAGGACTTTTGCCCTCTTCCTCAGCAGAGGGTACACCAGTTGGTGCTACCTTAACAACCTTTATCTTAAATATCAATTTTTTACCAGCTAAAGGATGATTTAAATCAATTATAACACCTTCATCTGTAACTTCCGCTATTTTTGCCGGAATTTGCTGCCCATTTGGAGCATTCATAACTAAAGTCATCCCAACTTCAGGAGCTTTATCTTGAGGCAGAGCACTTTTAGGAATTTCCTTCTTTAATTCCTCATTCATCTCCCCATATCCATCTTTTGGCTCAATTTCAAACTCTTTTTCATCTCCTTCTTCCATTCCAAGCACAGCATTATCAAAACCAGGTATAACCTGACCAGTACCAGCAATAAATTCTAAAGGGGAATCTGAACTAGAACTATCAAAAACTTCTCCATCTTCAAATCGACCTTCATAGTCCAAAAAGACCTTTAAGCCACTTTCTACTTTCATATTTTTATGAACGAGATTGCCTATTTAAGCCTTTGCGTTGTTAATAGAATATGTAGCAATAAATCAAATAAATGCTTAAAAGATGAAGAATAATCTAAACTAGATGACACATAGAGAATATCGCCTAAAAAACGTAGAAGGAGAAGAGATACAAGAAGGCGTTGTAAAAAGATCCTTCTGCACGACTTCTAACGATAAGATGCAAGTTACACTTATTGAATTAGAAGATGTAAATATGTGGTACGAATTACACATGCAGCATATAAGAGTGGATAGAGGAGAAAAAGTTAGGTTATATGGAAATGAGAGATCGCATGGAAATTTTCATCCAGGAAACAAATCAATAAGAGCAGTAGAGGTATTTGACGATGAAGGCATCAAGTTTACCAGCATAAGAAATTCGAGCAGCTTAGAGCCAGTAAATGAACAAGACGAATAACTAGAAACATTTAAAGAAACTATTTTTCTATTTCTTTTATGAAAGAGGAGATTAAAGCAATAATTTTCGATATGAACGGAGTTCTAGAACTAGGGAAATATTCAGAAAAAAAACTTAGAGGACACAGACTTCTTGGAGTACACAATCAAATTGCACGAAAACTAAAAATTTCAATTGATCAATGGTTTGATGCAATAGATACAACCTACGCAAAGTCAATCGAGGGCACAATTTCAGAAAAAAAGATGATTAGCACCATTTCAAAAAACGTAAAGGCCTCACAAAGAAAATTTGAAAAAATTGTAATAAATGCACACAAAAAACACTTCAAAGAGAACAAACACCTGTTTAAACAAGCGTTTAAACTTAAACAGCGAGGATATAAAATTGCAATTCTCTCAGACCAATGGCATCTTTCAAAAAAAGCACTTATACCAGAAAAATATATGAAAAAATTCGATGAGGTTGTTGTCTCCTGCGATGTCGGAATACGTAAACCAAATCCAAAAATTTACAAAATGATTCTAAAAAAACTAAAACTAAAAGGAAAGAGCTGTATTTTTATAGATAATCAGAAATGGAACTTGATCCCAGCAAAGAAATTGGGAATGAAAACAATTCTATTCAAAGACAATAAGCAAGCAGATGAAAAACTAAAGAAATTGTTAAAATAATTTTTATTCATAATATTGAATAGGAGCTATCCGATACCCACCCGCACCAGTTTTTTCTAAACCCAAGACATATCTCTTCGCATTAGAGGGGGCACTCCTGTTTATTTCTTCTATGTGATTATCATCATCCTCTCCATGGGCAAAAGTGATTATTTTTGGTACACCTATAGCAATACGACCCTCGGGAGAACTAATACGCTCCAATCTACTCCTAATTTGTCTCTTTTTCTCAACCATCAGTTCTTAAGAAGTATTACTTTTAAAAATGTTTAGGAAAAAAACATCTTTCCAAAAATTATTTAAACAACTCTACCTACATATCTTTGGTGAATATGGTACGAACAAGAATTTTTAGAGAAGCTTGAAATAGAACTAAAGATATCCAAAAATTCCAATTATACCCTACGAAATTATTTTAATGCAAATAAAGCACTCTTTGAATTCACAAAAAAATCACCAGAAAAAATAACTGAAGACGACATTAAGCTATATCTAATAAAAGAACTAAATAATCATTCAGCATCATCCGTAATTCTTTTTCTTTCAGCAATAAAATTCGCTTTTTCAAACATTTTACACAAAAATCCAACCGAAAACATCAAAAGACCAAAAAAAGAAAGAAAAATTCCATCGGTTCTAACAAAAGACGAAGTAAAAAGAATAATGAGCTCATGCTATACCGAGAAATCAAAACTAATTATCTCTCTAATATACGCCTGCGGATTCAGGGTATCTGAACTAGTCAACCTAAAAATAAGCGATTTAGATTTTTCACAAAATATAGGGCACATTAGGCAATCAAAGGGAAATAAAGATAGAATGTTTAATATACCAGAATTTCTAAAGGAAGATTTAGTCGCTCAATATAAAATACAGGCCCTAGAGAACCAAGATTATCTTTTTTCTGGACCAAAGGGAAAACTTTCAGAAAGAAATATTCAAAAAGTAGTTTCAAAAGCGGCAGAAAATGCTAAAATAGAAAAAAAGGTTCATCCACACACATTAAGGCACTCTTTCGCAACACATTTACTAGAAAATGGAGTAGATATCAGACATATACAGGTTTTACTTGGACACAGCTCAATTTTAACAACTCAAATTTACACACACGTTTCAACTGAGGAATTAAAGAAAATAAAATCACCGATTGATGAGGCAGGAGATTAAAATGGTAAAATGCTTAAAATGCGGATTTGAAAAAGAAGAATTAAAAGAAAAGTTAGAAACGCCTCTGTGTGATGTCTGTTTTTTATTCGCACCGGATGATTCTAAAAAACTAAAAACATACGTAAGCGAGAAATTAAACAAAGATGAGATAGATTCGTTAAGAAAATACGCAAAGAGTTTCAAGCTAAAGCAGAAAAACGCAATGTTGAAAAAGGCAAAAGAGGGAGAACTTATGAATAGGGCTCCGTTTGGATATAAAATACAAAACAAAAGACTAATTCCAGCAGAATCTTCACGCGAGATAGAAGAAATCTATGAAGAATTTTTAAGAACGGGTATAAGTCTAAACAGGCTTTCAAAAAAACACAATCTTTCGGTAAATGGATTAAAAAAAGTTTTAACAAATTTCACTTATGTCGGAAAAGTAAAGTTCGGAGGAGAAATTTACGAAGGAAAACACAAATCGCTTGTCTCTTCAACACTTTTCAATCATGTTCAAAATAAAATTGAAAGATTGGGGATAAAAAGAGTCTAAAATATCTATTTTCCACTAAAAATATCTTTAAAACGCAACTTTTCCTTTTTTGTATATGTCAAGAACTTTCTATGCAGGAATAGATGAGTCAAATCATGGAAATTTTCCAGAAATCTTTGTTGCAGTTTTTTCATACACCAAAAGACTAACAATTGAGGGAGAAAGACTGCCAAAAATAAGAAGTCACATAGGGACAAAAGACGCGCTATTCCAAAATAGATACTCTTTTTTGATTTTAAGAAAAGATGACACAAAAAGAATTCCAAAAAATAAACTTCAGGGAGTAGTTGTTTCAAGCTTAATTTTTCCAAAAAGAAGGCTCATAAGAAGTAGGGGATTAGATGTTTTTCTAGATGGGGAAGTTTCTTCCGGAAAAATAAGATACATACGCGATATGGCAACAGATATATGTAGTGCAAACAAAGAAGCTATTAGGATTCACGCGGGAGCAGGTTTAGACATAAAGATACCATTAGTAAATAGAGCAGATAGATTTGCAAACTATTTTCATCAAAAATCATTAAGACATCTTTCAAAAGACAGAGGAATGGTAGATTTATTGGAATGTTATTAAAAACTAATCACAATAATCCTTAAAAAAGAAAACCAACAAACAATTTAATGAAAAGTCAAGAAAAAATAGGTGGCGGAAGAGTTATTTCTAGAAATTTGGATTTATCACAGCTTCTTGGTTTTGCCAGAATGAGAGGCTATGTTCCAGGAAATTTTGAAAGAGTTACTTGCAAACCAGCTGGTGCATGTTTAGCATTAGAGAAAGAGAGGAGGGAGAAAGGACTTTATAGAAATTATGCAGAACTCCATGGAGAAATGGTTATTACTTCTTCAAAATCTGAACACGGGACACTTTATACGATGACTGAACTTGCTGAATAATTTTTTAACTTCTATTAGCCATAACTTCACCAATGATTTTAACCATATCTTTTGCGCTATACTCTAGTTTTGAAATAGTTCTTGATGCACAGTCTATTCTAGATTTATATGCAGAAATTCCAATAATACAAATACCAGAATCTTCTTTTTTAATCAGTCTGGAGAGCTCATTGCCTCCACCCATAAATCCAGGAATTTCTAAGTCAATCAGCGCAATATCCACACTAAGTCCATTTCTAATATCTTTTAAAGCATCCGCCCCATCATCATAATCAAATACAAAATGTTCAGCATCTTCTAAATATCTTTTATATGTACTACGAAGTCCATCATAATCTTCAACCAATAGAATTTTACCAGAGCGTTTAGCTCCCATTATCTCTTAGAACTCTGTCTTTTACTTCGAGCTTTAGAATCACCCGGTTTATATGCTTCTTTACGTCTAACGTCAGCAACTAAAAGATTTCTGTCATACTTCAAATACGCATTCTTCAAATCTTTTGAGCCCGAGAATTCCACAATTGCTTTTGCAAGCGCAAGTCTAGCGGCATCAATCTGACCCTTCTCTCCACCACCACGAACACTTATCGCACAATCAAATTCTGTTTTTCCAAGAATAGCCTTTGCAATTTCGATTGGTTCAGCAATCTTTAATTTATCAAAAAGTCCAAGTCCCAAATAATCTTTTTTATTAACAGTAACTTTTCCAGTTCCAGCAACCAACATTGCTCGAGCAACACTAGTCTTTCTTTTTCCTGATGTGATTATTTTTTTATATTTTGTTTCAACTGCCATTTTATCTTGAAAAGTCCTTCACTTTCGAAAATTTATTTTTCTTTTGCATTTTAATTGTTTCAATTTTTTTACCTTCAAACTCTTTTGGTATTCCGGTATAACATTTAATCCTTTTCCATGCCTCTCTTCCTCGTCCCCATCTAAAATTTGGAAGCATTCCTCGAATTGCTCGTTTTACCATTTTTTCAGAAGCTCGCGCATGCTTTGGACCTTTCTGGCTATGTCCAACCATATTTCTTTTTCGTAAATAATCTTTTTTAATCGAAACCTTTCCACCTGTGATAATTATCTCCTCGCAATTTAATATTGCAATCTCTTCACCACCAAGTGCTTCTTTTGCAACATTGCTAGCAAGTCTTCCAAGAACAGCTCCTTTTCCATCAATTATTTTCATTTTCTAAATATCTCCAAATCCTTTGCTTCTGGATTTTTTTTAATTTCATCGATTATACTAATAACTTCACATCCCGCGTTTAAGAGCTTTTCTTTTGCAGAATCAGAAAAATTAAGTGCAACCACTTTTATTTTATTTGCAACATCTCCCTCAGATAGAACTTTCCCACAAACAACAATATTTTTCGCATCATTTAGTTCAGAAACGTTAGCATTTATTCTAGTCCTTTTTGGACGGCTAAGTAGTCCAGCAACTTCAATCCATGCCGGATTTTTCATAGCTTCACGAATTGTTTCAACAAGGTATTTACTAGTCTTGCTGCTTGTTTGCTTTGAAATCTTTGTTTTTGATTTTATCATTTTATCATTTTGCGAGAAGTATTAACTCCCCACTAAGCGCCCCAAGGTTACCCTTAAGCTCGCAGGTATAATTTCGTACAAATCTTCCTTTATAAAGATTACTGTGGGGATTGCACAGGGAAGGATATTTTCTATTAATAACTTATAGATATATTTTAAAAGTGTCAAATGAGTTTATTTTTATGTGTGGGTGTGCTGGAGTGGTCAAACAGGACAGACTCAAGATCTGTTGGCTTTATGCCTACGAGGGTTCGAATCCTTTCACCCACATTAACTAGATCCATATAATTATTTTAGCAATAACATAGCTGCCTCAAACTTTGGCCTAATAATTCTTTTAGAGTCTTCAAAATGCAATTGTTTCCACTTTCTTTTCAGTTTCTCTCTCACTGAAATTTTTGCCTCCATCTGACCCTTTTTTTCATAAACAAGGGCGGCCATAAAAACACCAGAAATATTATCAAAATTACTTAAAACATCTGCCTCGGCAATAATTTGCTCTTCAATGCTATGCCTTTCATTTTGTTCAGAGCCACGATGATTCAATATGCATTTTTTTATTAATTCAATTCTTTCTTTGGGGTAATTAAGTTCATTTAGTTTCTTTTCTGCAATCTCTGCGCTTGTGATATGGTGATTTTCACGACCATAAATTATTGATCCAATGTCATGAAGCCAAGCCGCAATCAGAATAATTTCTTTATCTCCACCCAGTTCATCAGAAAGTTTATTCGCATAATTCACCATAGGAACAATATGAAAAGGAAACGGCTCATACCCATATTTACTACTCGGTTTTTTACATTCATTTTCAACAAAAAGCTTTATCTCTTCAACAACATCCATAAAAAAACATAATATTCTAGTTTAATAAATTATAGCAACTTTACTTCAAAGCTTTTCCAGCCAATTTCAAATCTTTTTCTAATTCTTCAATGGCTTTATCAAAAATATCTTTTACTGGCATCTGTCCAAATGATTCAATTGTCACAATCAGCTCATCCTTAACTTTAGTATTAATTTCTTTTCCTGCTTGCTGTAAAAGTCCTTCGCAAACATCTAAAACTTCTTTGGCTTGGTCATCGATAACAGTAATTTTATCGCCACTCTCTTTAATATTAGCATTAGGGCAAAATTTCTTCACATCGCTTAAAAAATCTTTACTCATTGTAAGCTCAGTTATATTTCTATAAAACATTGTTCCAGGATTATGCTTAGAATGATCCTTACCTTTTCCTAGTTTTGCTTTCGCAACTAGATTTAACTCTTGATTTTCCCTTAAATGAGTAATCGGAATTCCTTCATATGCAACAGGAACAGTTCCCTTTAACTCTTTGGCATAAACAATTCCCTCGTTTTTTACAGAGAGTTTCAATTTAACTTCATCTTTTTCTTTATATTTTTTTTTCATAACTAACGGAATAAGTCCAATTCGGTGAGCAATAGTTTCATCATATAACGGGCCATCATTTCTTGAAATTTCAACTTCTTCAACAGCTAAAGTTGGAACTTCTCCAATAGATCTTCTAATAGCATTCATAACGCTAGCACTAGCATTTGTCTTAAAAATTATTTTTGTGTCGTTTTTTTCCAATATTTCCATATTATTACTTCCAATTAATGGTATTTAAAGTTAACCCTACGGTCTACGTCCTCTTCGGCCGCCCTTTTTCTTTGGCCCGCCACGAGGAACTCTTGTTGAATCAAGTATATTTAAGACACGGAATCCTTCACGAGAAAGACTCTTCATAATAGCATTTGCACCCGGTCCAGGAGCAGGGTTTCCAGTCTTTGCCCGAATTCTCACGTAAAAAGATTTGATATTCATATCTTTTACTTCTTCAGAAATTCTTTTTGCAATAAACATAGCGATTGTTGGATTAGCTTTAAGCCTACCGTGCTTTGTAACCATACCACCCGTAATTTTTGTGATAGTTCGACCACTCATATCTGTAACATGAACAAGTGTGTTATTAAAAGATGTATAAATATTAATAAGAGCTTCATATTCTTTCTTTTTCTTGCCCCCAGCAGCAGCGGGAGGTACACCGGAGGGTGTTATAGAGCTAGATGGCTTGCTTTCTACTTTAGTTTCAGCAGCTTTCTCTTCCTTTGCTATTTCTACTTTTTCTTTAATTTCACTTGTGGCCTTTAGGCTATCTACCATTACTTGCTTTCCTCCTCAGTTTTATTTTCCGATCCTTCAGTAGTAGGTTCATCTGCACTTTCAGATTCCGCAGGAGCCTCTATTTTTTTCTTAACCTTCGGCTTACTTTTCTTTACACTAATCTTATCTTCAAATTCAACCGGAACAATATATGACGGACTAGAAACAACTCTTCCATTAACCAAAATCTTCTTATGCGTAATTAATTGCCTTGCACCCTTAGCAGTTGTGCCAAGTCTTTGAATATGAACAATACTTTGCAACCTTCTTCCAAGGTAATCTTCTTTTGTTAAAGATAAAATATCCGCAATAGATTCAACTTTAATACCCATTTTTTGCAATCTTAAAAAAAGCGCTTCTTGTTTTTCAGAATCCGCACCAATAAGTTTTTTAGCTTTCTCTCTCATCGACTTAATCTTTGCTTCAGCCATCCAAATCTCTTTTTTATTCTTTAATCCAAATTTACTTTTAATTTTAGCTTCTTCGTCAATTCGTTCCTTATCAAAAGGTCTTTTCGGTCTTGAGTATTGTTTATGTTTTCTTTTCATTTTAGTTAATTTTTCTTTTTAATTCCAGAACCCTTCTTTCTATTTCTTCTGAAATTCGACTTAGTTCTCTGTCCTCTTAGCGGAAGGCCAAGCAAATGTCTAAGTCCACGATAGTTTTTAATTTTTTTAAGTCTTTTAATATCAAATTCTTTTTTTAGCTCCAAATCACTTCCAACCATATGCATATCTTCTCCAGTTTCAAAATCTTTTTGTCTGTTAAGTAAATAACCCGGAACATCAGGATTTTTTAAAAAATTTGAAATTGCTTCAACTTCAGCATCTGTAAGTGACCCAATTTTTCTATTTTCATCAATCTTTAACTTGTGACACGTGGCTCTCGAAAGAGCCCATCCAACACCCTTAATTTTTGTAAGCCCAGAATATAGAGTCATTTTACCCTCTATATCTTTTGAGAGAATTCTAACTATTCTTTCTTCTTCGTTCACTTGCTGTTTTTTAGGTTCACTTGTGACCTTTAGGTTATCTGTCATTCTAATAATTCTTAAATAAAAAGTAGAATATACTTTTCTATAGTATTCAACAAAAAATATGCTTTTTAAATATTGCGTTTGTCAACTTTTACTTCGCAAACAAGTTATATCTTTCAAGCGACGTTAATTCTAACAAAATTCTCTTTTCTATTGCTTTCTCTGGGTCTGGAAGGTTCTTAATTTTAGCTCGCATATCCTCAAAGTCTTTGAATTCTTCTTCCTCTCTTTTCTCTAATATCTCTTTCATGTGCTTTTTGCCCATTCCAGGAAGTAGCTCTATCTGATGGATTCTCTTATTTATCGCTTCAGACTTATTAAAAAAGGCAACATATATTGAAATATTACCTTTAACATGAGTTTCAACGAATTCCTCTAGCTGCTCTTTTGCCGCCTCTGTCAGCTTTTCTCTGTGAAGTCTTCCAAGAATATAGTATATTTTGTCTCTTTTGCCCTCTCCAATGTAAACCCTTTCTCCAACTTCAAGCGTTTGGTCTCTTCTCGGCACAAGTTCAAGTAAAGTAAGCCCATTTTCACCGATAGCTTGAGCTATAGGCATCATTTTATTCTCTAATGGATACCCATTAGGCAAAAATTCTAATACTTTTGCGTATTCTTCTTTTTGTGTTTGATCGTTCATTTTAGTATAAATGGTATAAAAGTAACAGAAAAATGGATTATTTAAGCTTATTTATTTAAATTCAGCTATAATATCAAGGATTTTTTTAATATCATCCTCAGATACCGAGACGTCAGAAAGAATCTTATTTAACTCTTCATTAGTTTGAGGCATTAAGTCAATAATTTTAACAATATGGCTATCTCCAAGCTGAATTAGGTCAAGTTCTTTAATTTTCCCTCTTATAGCCACAGCGTCTTTTCCTTTAAGTTTTACGAAGTTTTTAATAAAGCTCATAGTTTCAGCATCTTTTACTTCTGAATTTTTAACATAATCTTGCGCTTCGGCCATACTTAGGGGTTCATTTTTTAGTATCATTTTATTTTTTTTAGGTGTGCGGGCTCAATCAAAAAAGTCTTTTCTTTAGCCTGATCTTTAATTGAAACAATATATGCCTTTCCCCTCTTTCCAGAGATTTTTCCAGTTCTACCCTGAAGTCTTGTTGGAAAGTTGGTAACGAGTGAAGCTTCTCTAATCACCGCAACACTATCTCCTTCGTTAAAACTTTGAAAGTATTTACTTAAAGATAGTTTTCCTCGAGTTCTAACGGGTTTTCTATTTACCATAAAATAACTCGGAAAAATTCATTTAAAAACCTATCTTTTTACCTTCAATCTTCGTCTATTCTCCCAGCATCACATAAATCATCATTACTTCTGGCATCTTCCATGTTTTTTACAATAGCATCAAGCATTTTTTCTCCCCATACGCCAACTCCACACGGACGACAAAAATCGATTACAGAGTCATCCAAAAGTTCAACTTTACAATAAAGACATTTTTTTACCATTCTCTTTTATAAAAAAGTAAATTTTCGTTTTTAAATATTTAGATTATTTTCTGAACAAGTTTAACAAAAACACAACCTAAACCTTTTTAATCTGACAGATTCTTGATTGTTTATGACAAATAAAGATATTCCAGAGCTAAATGTAGGAGTCGTGGGGCACATAGACCACGGAAAAACAACACTTTTGTCAATGTTAACCGGAAAATTCGCAGATACACACTCTGAAGAATTAAAGCGAGGTATTACAATAAAATTAGGATACGCTGAAGTGGTTATTTCAAAAGATAAAAACACATACACACAAGAAAATAAAGGAACTCCAGTTCGATATATAAGCTTTATAGATGCTCCAGGTCACGAAATGCTTATGGCAACAATGCTTTCAGGAGCGGCGACAATAGACGCTGCAATTTTAGTTGTAGCAGCGAACGAGGGAATTCGTCCGCAGACAAGAGAGCACCTAATGGCATTAAAAGCAAAAAAGGTAAAAAATATAATAATAGTCCAGAATAAAATAGATCTGGTAGATAAAAAACAAGCTCTAAAAAATTACAAGGAAATTAAAGAGTTTGTAAAAGGAACTCCAGCCGAAAATTCTATAATTATTCCAGCATCAGCACAACAAAAGGTAAATATAGAAAAAATATTAGAAGCTTTAGTAAATGTAGAAATTCCAAAAAAAGACAAAAGCAAAGATCCAATATTTCTTGTCGCAAGAAGTTTTGATATAAATAGGCCAGGGACTTCTATTGAAAATTTAAACGGAGGGGTTCTTGGGGGAATTTTAAAACAGGGTATCCTAAAAGTTGGAGATGAAATAGAGATAAAACCAGGATTATCAATTAAAAAATCAGGCGAATATGCATACGTTCCACTAAAAACAAAAATAAAATCGTTACATAAAGGAAAAGATGATGTAAAAGAGGTCTTGCCCGGAGTTAGTATATCAATTGAAACCGAACTTGACCCAAATACAGCAAAGACAGATTCTTTAACAGGATGTATAGCTTCAAAAAAAGATTTATTGCCAGACGTGTCAACAAAAATCAAAATAAAAGCAGAATTATTTAAAGAAATATGGGGAGAAGAAGGACATAAGCCAATTGATCCACTAAAAACAAAAGACATGTTAATGTTATCCGTGAACACAACAATAACCGTCGGAATAGTTGAAAAAATAGAAAAAGATTCAGTTGAGCTTTCACTTAATATACCAATTGTAGCACTAAAGGGCGACAATGTCGGAATAGCAAGAAACATAAACGGACACTGGAGGCTTATAGGACTTGGCGAAATTATCTGAAAGTAAGTATCGAAATACCATGGATCTTTCAGGTGATTGAGTTGGAGATACTTTAGAGGTATTTCAAAATGGCAATCTATTCACATTCAAAACTAAGTTCTTTTGAACAATGCAGGTTAAAGTACAAATTAAGATATATTGACAAGATAAAGCCAGAAATAGAAACAACAATTGAGGCACATCTAGGAACCTGTACGCACGATACACTCGAGTGGATATACAAAGAAGTAAAGAGAGGAATTACACCAACAATAGAACAGGTAATTGACTATTATTCAGAAGTTTGGCAAAAAAAATATTCAGAAAGAATTTTAATTGTAAAAAAAGAATTCGACAGCAAGTACTATTTTGAAAGAGGAGTCGGGTTTATTTTAAATTATTACCAAAAACACTCACCATTTAAAGATGGAACTCTAGAATTAGAAAAAAGATTAATGATAGTACTTGGAGAAAGTGGAGAATACAAATTAACGGGTTTCATAGATAGGTTAGTATATAATAAAGAAAAAGACGAATATGAAATACACGACTATAAAACAGCAAAAACAATTCCCCCTCAAGAAAAAATAGATAGCGATAGACAGCTCGCACTTTATTCAATCGGAATAAAAGACTTATACGGAAAAAACAAAAGCGTTCTTTTGACTTGGCACTATTTAGCACATAACGAACAAATCTTTTCAAGAAGAACCGATGAACAGTTGGAAAGATTAAAACAAGATATAATAAATTTAATTAAAGAGATAGAATTAGCGACAGAATTTCCTGCAACCGAATCAATCCTTTGCAACTGGTGCGAATATAAACCAATTTGCCCAAAGCATGGAGGAACTTTACCTCAATCTAAAGAAGAACAGCAACAGATAAAAGATAATTACCCAACAATTTCAAGATATATGAAGTAATCAATTACAAAGTCAACAAATTTTTATTTTTCTCCCCTAATTAATAAGGGCGAATAAATCAAAATACTTAGAACAACTTCTTTCTCTTTTTTCGTTTAGCCAGTTCTCTTTTTTCGGCCTTTCTTTCTTTAATGACATTTACAGCCTCTTCTCTAACTTTCTTCTCAGATTTTCCTCTTATCTTATATCTCAATGCCTCGTCGGTTATAAAATTAATAAGTCCAAGTAAAATTCCAATACCAGCTATAATATAAAAAATGGTAAAAAATTTACCAAAAGAAGTAACAGGAGATAGGTCACCATATCCAACTGTGCTAAGGGTTATAACACTAAAATATAACGAATCTAAAACACTCCACCCTTCAACTTTACTATAAAAAACAGTACCGACACTAAGGGTTATTAAAACCAAAATCAAAAGAACATCGAATCTTGAGTTTAAAAAAAGTCTTGCTACAAACTCGTTTAATCTACCTCTTGCACCCTCTTTCATAAATAAATAAGCAAATATGACTTTATAAGTTTTTTAGATAGGTATATAAAAAAAATTTTCATCCCAATTTTATGAATATAGAAAAAAAGCACTCACCAGTGTACCCACACCTGATGATGAGGGCAAAGAAAAAAAAGTCAACAGAAGAACTTTTGGAGTTTGGAATAATTAATATTGACAAATCAAGCGGACCAACCTCATTTAATGTTTCTGAGTTTGTAAAAAAGAAATTAGGCTTGAAAAAAACATCTCACTTTGGAACACTTGACCCAAAAGTAACAGGAGTTTTACCAGTAGCTCTGAGTAGGGCATGCAAGCTATCAGGATATTTTCTAGGAGAAGATAAAGAGTACGTCGGGATAATGTCAGTCCATGAAGATATAGAACTAAAAAAGATAGAAAAGGCAGTTAAAGAAAAGTTTTTAGGAAAAATAAAACAAACCCCACCACTAAAATCCAGGGTAAAAAGAGAAGAGAGGGAGCGAACAATTCACGAATTTGAACTTCTAGAAAAGCAAGAAAAAAACATCCTATTTAGAGTAACATGTGAAGGCGGGACCTATATAAGAAAATTACTAACAGATTTAGGAGATTATATGAAAATCGGAGCGCATATGCTAGAACTTAGAAGGGTGAGAGCCGGAATATTTACCGAGAACGATAAATCCTACCCAGCGGTAAAACTTCACGATTTTGAAAAAGCAGTAGATGAATATAAGGCCGGAAACGACAAAAAATTAAGAAAAATAATTATCCCAGCAGAGGTAGTAGAAAAGCTTCACTCAGCCCTAGAAATAAACGATAAAGACCTAAAACACGTGTTAGTCGGCAAACCACTCTCAAAATCAGACCTAGTGAAAGTCCCAAAATACAAAAAAGAGGAAATTTTCTCAGCCTTCCATAAAGAGAGGTTTATTGGAATGTATAGAATACTGGATGAAGGAGATATTTTCGCAAAAGCAGAATTTGTGATGTAACTAAAGGCTAGTAACCAGTTACCCCAATACTTTTAAAAACAATTTTCAACTAATATCAATATGAAAAAAGATTCGATGATAACAATAGGAGTAATAATTGCAGTACTAGTTTTAGCTTATGTAATTATAAATTCTAAGGATCCTATTCCGGTAACAGATGAAGAGATTGCAAAGTGCATCGGAGAAAATTCAGTTCTTTATGTTCAACTAGGTTGTTCTCATTGCAAAGACCAGGAAGATTTATTTGGAGAGTATTTAGATAATTTAAAAATAATAGATTGTTTTTACGAAAGAGACAAGTGTAAGGGAATAGCAGGTACGCCAACATGGAAAATAAACGGAGAGTTAATAGAAAACGTTCAATCAATTAAAAAATTACAAGAGTTAACTGGATGTTAAAATGATAAATTTAAAATTACTTACAAGCATTACTGGGTTAGCGTTAGCAGATGCCGTAAATGTTTGTGCTTTTGCAGTTTTAATAATGGTTCTTGTGGCCATTCTTACAAAAAATCCAGGCAAGCCAAAAATAGCATTAAAGGCCGGTTTGTCTTTTGTCTTAGCAGTTTTTTTGATGTACGCAGTTTATGGCTTAGTAATATTTCAGATTTTTGTTTCTATTGCAGAAAAAATTCAGGGAGTATCCCCATATGTTTTTGATGGGATGTCAATTTTAATAATGATTATAGGGGCATTAAATATAAAGGATTTTTTTATATACAGGAGAGGCGGAATTGGAACAGAAATGCCCTTATCGTTAAGGCCGAAGGTCACGAGACTAATTAATAAGATGGTCAGTCCAAAAGGATCTTTTTTAATTGGTCTTTTTGTAACTCTTTTTTTACTACCATGCACTATTGCACCATTAGTAAAAGCAATGGACAATCTAAGCAGCTTAGGCTATACAACAATCACTGCACTTCCATGGCTACTTTATTACAATTTTTTATTCATAGTCCCAATGATAGCAATAGTATTAATAGTCTCTTTTAGCTTTAGGCAGGTTGAAGAAGTAGCAGGATGGCAAAAGAAAAACATCAGAAGACTCCATCTAATTTCAGGAATATTATTATTCTTAGTTGGTTTAGCACTTCTAGCTGGATGGTTGTAGGATTAAAGTATCTAAATTTTTATAAATAATTTTAGAGAACAAAATATATGGATTTTATGCTCTATCCCACATATGAAGTACTTATAGATCACGGAATAATACCAAATATTAGACTTCCAGAAGATTTTAAAGAATTAGTAACAAATTTTTATGATCAAGAAAGAAAAGCAGATGTTGTTAGTTATTCTATAGAGTTAGAAAAAATACTAGGAAATAGTCGCATTAAACCAGGAATAAGATTAGCTTGGCACGACACACTTGGTCTAACAAATATTTCTGTTGGAACACATGGGGGATTAGATTTAAATGAGAGTTCTTGTCCAAGATTTAGAGAGCATAATTTAGGAGGAATAAATGGAGTGGCCGCAGGAATGGTTGCAACAAAATATGTATCTGAATTATTAAAAAGCCGACAATAGTTTCTAATAACTAGGCATTAACTCACTATGTCCGAACTGAATAACCAAATCAATTTCCGATTTATCAATTCCTTCTGGAGTATCACACGCACCAAAACACTGTCCAAAATAAATAAGAAATTGCGCACTACTTTTTTCTTCCAAAAAGTCAACAATAGTTGTAGCATACTTTTTCAATCCATCCGGAAATTGCAATAAAACAATTTTAGCTTTTTCTTTTTTTATTTGTAAAACAACTTTATCAAGCTCTAAATCATAATATTCTTCCAGGTCAGCAAGGTTTGTTCTTTTCATTTTATACAACGTTAAACTTCTTTCTAAGAACAGTAGAAAAGATTATAACAAAAAGGAAATAAAACCAGAACCAACTCATAAACCCTAGGAATTTAACACCCTCGATTAAACTAAAATAATCATGGAACCATCTAAAAAGTAAAATGAACGGAACAGCAGTATAAACCATTGCCCGACTAGTCAACTTAAAAGTTTTCATAAAAGTTTCGGGCATCTGTTGCATCTGCTTCTTTTGCAATTCTAGTAATTTCTCAGGATGATCCTTAAACTCTTTCATTTCATCTTGTAATATTTTCTGTTCTTTTCTTAACTCTTTTAATGATTCTTGGTCTGTTGCATATTTTTGAACAATCGTAGTAAAAATAGAGATAAGAAAAACAATGATTAACATACCAAATGTTAAATTCCAATCTAGAAGGGCTCCAGCGCTAGGATCAAGCAGTCTGTGTGCAAACTCTTTTACCACAGGCCATTTATCCCACATAGCAGCAATAGCAAGCGAGAACGCCATTACCAAAAAAACAAGTACAAGGCTACCCTCTTTTCCATTATTATCCATAGTAGACAATATCAATTATGGTTTTTAAAGGTGTTCATAGAAGGTTTAAATGAGGTTATCATAGCTGAATAATTTTTCCTTTTCGCTCCCTGTTAATGAGAGAGAATAAATAAAAATTATTAGAAATTAATTAACTTACATCCCACCCATAAACTTCTTCATGGCAGGATTCATGTCTTCAGCGTGTTGCTGAGCAATATTTTGATAGAACTGAAACATAATCATAATTACCAATAGAACCGCAGTCCCACTTACTAATGCGCCCATTAGGTCAGTCGAAGCAGCAAGTAAACCAATAGCTGCACCACCCATAATAGTCAATGGCATAATATATCTATCAAGTATACTCTCTAAAACTCTAATGTCTTGCCTAAATCCAGCAACCTGAAGTCCAGAAGCTGCAATTTTTTGCGCCTGCGCTTTTGAATCCATTCCCGAAGTTTTAACCCAAAATACCGAGAATAATGTACATAAAAGAACGAAACTCAAAATATGAAAGAATCCCTGAATCACATATCTCCACATAAATCCACCGCGGATGAAAAGATCTAATAAATTAGTAGAGCCAATCCAGAAAGCAAATCCAGAAATAGCCTGACCACTAGTTGCATCAAATGTCCCAACCCACGTTAAGTGTGTAGCAACTCTTCCAAATCCAGTACAAATACCTTCTTCAAGTAAGCACGGAGCAGCTGCATTTTCAACAAGTCCACCAACAAGCGAAACATTTGCGAGTAAAGCGGCGGTTAAGATAACCGGCATAACTGATGCATAGAAAAATGCAAGAGGCCATTTAACGCCATATCCTCTAAGTTTACCAAAAGATAACGGGATTTCAACTTTTAGTGATTGCACCCAAACAACAACTAAGAAAATAATTATAGTGGCAATAATTGCAGCTGCAGCAGACAAAAATGCAGTAACGTCAGATGGCTGACTAATTAACGAATTAATCATAACAAGAAATTTACCACTCGGCTGAAACATGAGATTTCCTGTAACTGGATCTTCTCCAAAGAACTGAAATGCTTGAGTAATAAGTCGTAGTGAAACACCTGCTCCAATGAACAAACTTACTCCACTTCCAAATCCCCATTTAGTCGTAACTTCATCCATATAGAATATGGCAAGCCCACCAAGTATAAGTTGAATAATTAAAATAGCAGGACCGATAGCCCCAAGCAGTGGATCTGCCTGAAGTCCTTGCATTAATACATAAACAAGAGCCTCGAATAGTATAAAGAAGAACACAAGTAGTTTTTGCACTCCCTGGAAAAACTTTTTACCTTCAGTGGTTGAAGTATCAATATTAATTATCCCGGCACCAGTAAGTAGCTGTAGAATAATTGAAGCCATTACAATAGGACCGATACCCAAGGAAATAATACTTCCAAAGTCTGTTCCAAGCATAAGAGCTAAGTATTCAAATCTTTCAAGAGCATTTCCAGAAAGCCCGAACAGAGGAATATTAGTCAAAACAAAAAACGCAGCTAGAATAATTAGAGTCCACTTTAGTTTAACATTAAAAGCTACTTTCTTTTCAGAGGGTTTTGTAACCTCAGGAATAAATCCGAATATACCGTTTAGATTTGCCATTTGCTTAAATTTAAATGAGAATTGTTGTTTTTAAAGCTTATTGAGATGGTTCTTCGGCTTTTTCTTCGCTTTCCGCTTCTTCTTTTTTATCCTCGTCATCCTTAGAGGTATTCTCTTTAACCCCTTCCTTCTTGTCTTTCTTCGCCCCTTTCTTATTATATTCAACCAAAGGAGTCACCATTTTCTTAACTACCGGAATAATTATCTCCCCACCAGCCTTTTTAACTTTCTCAATTGCTAATTTTGAAGCACCATATGCACTAATAATTAATTTCTCTTTAATCTCTCCACCACTTAAAATTTTATATTTTTTCAAATTAAGTTCTAGTCCCTTTTCAGTTTTTTTCAAAATTCCTTTTTTCTTAAATCCTTTTAGGTTTGCCTCAATTTGCCCAAGATTAATTCTTTGCCTTGTATCTCTTTTTGTTCCACGGCTAGTAATTCCTTGTTTCCCAAAATAATCATGTCCATAAAGTTTTGTCATAAGAGTTTTCTTGTGGTCTGCTCGCTTTCCTGTTCCACTCATCCCACATCCACCTTTATTTCCTGACTTTCTTTTATTCTTTCTAGCTCCACTTCCGTGTGTTCCCATTCCTCGTCCATGGTTTCTAGTTTTTTTTGATCTTTTATGTGTTTTCATTGTGGTATTCCTGCTTCATTTAATTGTTTGTCAAATCTCCAATAATCCGGGCTAGCGGGATAAAAATTTTCTACTAAATGTCTACGCTGAAGACCAGTAATTCCATGATAAGCCATTCCCCCTTTACATATTGTTTCACCTCTAAAGCTTCCGCCCCTGTAAAGAGTAGCAACAAAGCCGGATCCAATATCAGTAACTAATTCTGGCCTATCTCCAAATATTAACAAATCGCCATCCTCAACTTTATTCATACTCATTCCAATTCTTGCAACATGCCCTGGTCTTTCCATAGTTTGAGTCTCAGCTTCTGCCATTTTATAATACTGCCTCCGTTAGAGTATCTAACATTTTAGTATACCTTTGAAAATCTGAGGTTCCAATAGGATCTGTTCTTTTACATTTGGGAAAGCCACCTGAAGCACCTTTGATAGAAACAAATTCAATTCGATCTCCGGAAGATACACCATTTTCCCGATAACTCTCAATATCCTGTAAGCGATACTCTTCGATAATAGGAAAGGGAGCCATTTCGCCTCTTCCGGATTCAGTTAAAAAATAAATAGCAGAGCCATGTCCTTTTCTGTCTACTTTTAGAAAGACGTGGGTATCAGATTCCTCAAATTCAACCGGGAGATTGCTTCCTTCAGAAAGCTGTTCAAGTTCATTAATTAATTCAGGTTCTTCTGAGAGACCTCTCCATCTGGTAATACTTTTTTCTGCCATTATAACATTTTCTCCATTAATTTACCTAAACTATCTTTATCATTATGTTTTCCCAAAACTCCCTTTTTTACACCAACGTGTTTTTTAGCATCAATTCCACCACGAGCCGGATGAAGTCTAAAAAATGGCTTCAAGTTTGCTTCTTCATACGTTTTTCCAGCTAAAACTTCCTCTGCCGCTTTTTTCAAATCTGTTTCTTTTGATTTGTCGGCTAACTGCCCACGTGCTTCAACTAGCTTTTTGAATACATCATCACTAATTTCCCCAAATGCAACAAAGTCTTTCATAGCCTCAATCATTGCAGTTTGTTCTTTAGTTGGACTAGGCAAGGCAATACAAGCATATTTTCTCCTAAGCCTTAATCTGTAAAGAGTATTATCTACAATTTTTCTATTCTTCACCATTCCCTTAATTCTTATTGCAGCTATCATTTCTTGCCCCCCTTAGATGCTGACTTCTTAGAAACCACTTCCCTAGAAGTTGTCATCTCTAAAGCTTTCATACACGCTTTTACAAAATTAAATGTTGTTTGTTTCTTTCCAGAGCATTTTCCATATACATCTTTTATTCCAGCAAGTCTTAGAATTTTCTTTAATTCATTTCCTACAACCAATCCAGTTCCTTGAGGCGCAGGAATTAATGTAACAATTACACTACCAGATTTACCAGTTACTTCAAACGGAATAGTGTGAGGCTCAGAACACATACAATCAAATGCCGCACAGCTTCTTTTTATTCTAATAACATTAAGTTTAGCTTTTCTTACGGCCTTGTCTCTAGCCGGAAGAGTCTCTTTCGCATTTCCTTCACCAATTCCAACATATCCGTTCTCATTTCCAACAACAGCCATAGCCGAGAACTTCATAACATTTCCTTCCTTTGTCTTTCTCTGAGTTTGTCTCCACGCCCTTCTTTTCCCGCCACCGAACTTACCTTTCGCCTGACCAATTGAAATTAAATCAGATTTAACATCCAAAAGCTTATCAACAATTTCTGGCTCAAGAATCTTTTTATCATTATCTAAAATTTCATCAATATTCTTAACTTTGTCAGACTTTACATCATTACCAAGTTTTGTTATAGGATTCCATCCAAGAATAATTTCTTCCTTTGTCGGACCAAGATGTCTAGGTCTAAATTTCTTACCACCAGTTTCAGCAGGTTTTTCTTTTTCTTTTTCCTTCGCATCAACTTCTTCCATTTTTTGAACCTTTTCCTCTCTTTCTTTCTCTGACATCTCTTTCCCCTTGCCATCAGGCAGGTGGACACCCGAAGGTGCCGAGTCTTCTTTTGTATTTTCTTTCTCAATCATTTTCTCGGTTGCAACTTCAGCATCTTTAGCATCTTCTTTTGCTGTCTCTTCAGATACGGTTTCTAGGGCGTCAGCTGTTTTCTTTATATCCATAGCTGAATCACTAGTGCCCCGAGGGGTATCGGCTGTTTTCTTTATGACTTCACTCATTCTTAGGCCCTCCAATCTTTTCTTTAATTTCATTAAATGTCTTCGAGAAATCTTCTTTCATTGTTTTCCCTTCAATTCTTTCTTGTTCTGGGAATGCTTCTTCCGGACAATTTATTTCAACGCCCGAATCAATAAGTCCTTTCAAGAAAGCAAATACCTTTGTTTTATGCCCTGTTCTATTCATTCCGAAGTCCACAATAGGAGCTTCCTTTTTTTCAGATAAAATTTTATTACCAAGTAAATATCCAGTCAAGTATGATGCTGAAATAGACTTCAAACTTCCAGAGAACTCTTTTGGCCAACCGTATTTAGCTAAATGCTTTGAAGTTACACCAATCTCAATTTTATCCTGAGCCTGATTGCTTACAACATACTGAGCAACTACGTATTTATTTGTTTTTCGAAAGACCACTCTAGGTTTACCGCCCTTTAAGAGTTTCAATCTTTTCGAGTAGTTCGTCTTACATTCATGACGTCTTTTCTTTACAGTTTTTATTCCAGCTCTTTGCATTTTACTTGTTTAATCCTCCGATGTATTCTTTCAAATTGGCCTTACTTTTAAAGGCTTTGTTACGAATTTTCTTTCGAATGTCTTTATATTCCTCATGTGTAACTTTTCCTTGAATTTTCATTTCCCTAACGTATCTTCTAAGCTTACGGGTCATAACAACATAATCTCTCTTCCGAGTATTCACTTTTTTCCGAATATTTCCAGTACTTCTATTGTTAACTTTAACAACTTTTTTCCTACCCCGAGTATCTTTAATAACAATTGCTCCATCTTGCTTTAAATCTCGAATATCTTGCTTTGTTAGAGCTTCTTTAATATCAGATAACCTTGAGGCCACAAACATAATTCTATCTTTTCCAACCTTTAGTGCTCTTTTCGCTAGCTCTTTTTTACTTCGTAGGTTCATTTCTTAACCTCCGTAGATTTATCTTTAGTGGGAGTAGTTTTGGAAGCAGTTTCTTCCTTCTTTTTTACTTTAATGGCATTCTCAGCTAAATATTTCTCAGGATTTAAGTTATGAAGAGCTTTCCCTTCTTTTTTTGCAAATTCTGCAATCTCAATTTTCTTTTTCTTTCCAATATCTCCAACGATTCCAATTTGAGTATCTTTCATTTTCTTTAAATCATTTAAGTTGTTAATCATTATCGGTTCTTTCTCTCGAATATTTCCACTCAGAGCTTTATCATTCTTGTAGCCAACGCTAACAACTGCAGGATAGCCCTTCACTTTCTCTCTCATCTTATTATCTCTTCCATTTGGCCTTCTCCATACCTGTTTTTTCTTTCTTCTAAGTCCTAATTTTGAGAATTTTTTGTTTCCCCTTCTAAGAAAAGTAACCATTACATTGCCCTCCCACATTTTTCAGTAATATAAATTCCATCTTGAAAAATTCTTGTATCTTTTCCACGTATTTTTGTTGCAATCTCAAAATTTGCAGCAGCCTGTCCAGCTATCTCCTTATCAATCGAACCAACCGTGATTATATCTTTCTGAATATCTACATCTGCACCTTCCGGAACACTAACCATTCTAGAAATCTTCTCACCTAAAAAATTCTTTATCTCAACTTCATTTCCATTCATTGTAACAGTAAACGGAAAGTGTGAAAAGCATATTTTTAATTTATATTCAAATTTCTCACTAACACCTTTAATCATATTTTTTAAATGTGCAGCAATCGTATTTATCATTTTTTTCTGTCTTTTAGTTGCAGCTTTATTTCCAATAACAATTTTATTACCTTCAATTTTCAAATCTATCTTATACAGATTAAGAGATTTCTTATTTTCTCCAAGCGGACCTTTAGCTATAGCCAATCCATCTTCGATTGTAACAGTTACTCCTTCTGGTATAATAATTTCTTGATAAGTTTCTTTTCTCATTTTAATAGAAATATGCAACTAAGCACCCTCCAATATTTTCCTCTTGAGCTTGATCGTGAGTCATAAGACCCTTGCTGGTCGAGACAAGAACAAATCCGATATTTCTTGCAGGTAGATATCTTCTTCTGTACCTTTCTATCTGGTCCGTTTTAACTGTAAATCTCGGCTTAATTGCCCTACAATCAACAATATCACTAAGTGTAATTTCCATAGACTGATCCTTACTATTTATTTTATATTTTTTAATAGCATTTTTTTCTTTCATAATTTTCAGAATATCAATTAAGAGGTTAGAAATTCTCTTCACTTTTACAGTGTTCTTTCTAGCCTTTTTAGCATTCCTTATCATGTTTAGCGCATCAGCGATTGTATCTTGTGACATTTTATTATGAAAACTTCTTAAAGCCAAGTTCTACAGCCATTTCTCTAAAACAGTGTCTACATAAGTGAAGTCCGTAACTTCTTATATGTGCACCAAATCTTCCACACTTCTCGCATGGCTTAGACGCAACACCAATCTTTCTTTCTTGTGGCTTGTTGTGCTTTATGTACTTAGCTTTAACCTCCGGCTTAGCATTTAATTGTTTGAATATTTTTTTATAATCTGAAACTGTCATTTGACACCTCCAGTGGCGGATGATCGAAAAATTTTATATTTTACTGCCATTTTATTTAAACTCCGTTTGGAAATTTTCTTCCATAAATTTAATTATCTCTCTTTGGGAAATATTTTGTCTTTTTGAAACTTTCCCCCGTTTAACCTTCTTAAGTCTCACTCTTCGTCCAGATCTCTTGAAAACAACAGTTACATCAAGACCCATAATTCCAATATCTCTCTGATATTCAATTCCAGGAATCTCAATATATTCGTGAATTCCAAATGAGAAATTATTAACACTGATTTGTTTTTTCTTTAGCTGATTATCTACAGCAATAAGCATTTTTTTCAAAAATTCTGCGGGATCTTTTCGTATCGTAACAACCGCACCGATTTCAAGTCCAGGTCTAACATTAAGAGACGGAATTCTTCTATTTGAAGAGGTTCTACACGGCTTTCTTCCAGTTAAAAGTTCAAGTAACTTAACAGCTTTAGTTAAGTCTTCCCCAGTCGCACCTATATTTAGAACAACTTTTTCGATTTTTATCTCTCTCATCGGGTTGCCCTTAGTAGAAATCTTCTTTGAAGATTTCTCGGGGTACGCCATTGGTGTGATTTTTTTAGCGGCAGGGATTTTAGTTTCCATTTTATTTTATTATCATTATTTGTTTAATTAGAGCATTAATAGCCACATCCTCAACTTTCGCTTCAATCATCTTTCTTTCCTTATCAATCGACGTAATAGTCCCAGATTTTCCGGCATGTTTACCCGCAACAATAAGAACCTTAGCCTTTTCTTTTAGTTCAAGACACGATGTTATTTTTTTATCCTTAAAAGATATAACAACTGAATCATTAACATTACACTTAATATCAGATATGGCGTTGAACCCATCGCTCAGGTTAAGCTGTGTTTTTTTACCCTTAAGTGTTTTTTTAGATACAACTTTTGCAATTTTTTCATTTGCCTCTTTCTCATCAATTTCCGTTAGTACGAATTTCCCTTTCTCGGATAATCCCATACGGTAATTAGTTTTTGATGGAGTAAGTGTAACAATATCATATATACAAATACCATTTTTATCATTTAAGACTTCTTTTTGATTAATTAAAACAGTTCTTGAGTTAAGTGCAATTTTAACTTCTTTTCTTGTTTTTGCAATTTTTAACATATCTCTAAGCGCAACTAGAATTGGAACTCCATTACCGTTGTTAGATTTAACTACAAAAGTTGTTCCCTTTCTTGAAACCGGCCAATTTTTTGGCATTGCATGTCTTTTTTGATGTGTTTTACTCATTTTCCCTTGCTTTCAGGCAAGTGAACATCCGAAGATGCACTTCCCTTATTATTTATTTTTGAATCTTCCTTTTTATTATCTTCTTTTTTCTCTTCGACCTTTTTATCTTCTTTTTTCTCAGCCTTTTTAACAACGTCAGTCCCCAATTTTTTAGCTCTTTTCTTATCATCCAAATTTAGAGCAGTAATTAGTAAGTTAGACGGTCTAAGCGCAACTTTTATTTTTGACCCATCCATTTTCTGAGTCATAATTCCATCAACATAAACCTTTGAATATTTTGTTTTAATTTCAGTTATCTTTCCAGACTTGCCAGCAAACTTTCCACGCATAATTTTTACTGTATCTCCTTTTTTCAAAGTAACATTTCTAGTTTTATGTTTTGTCCGAAGCTCTTTTGATAAATGAACAGACAAAAGCTTCCCTTTTAGATGAAGCGGAGCTTTAGCTAAATACTTCCTCTGTTTTCGAGGTTGTTTACTTGCTTTCCATGCGGTACTAAATTCTTTTTTCATTTTAATATACAATTGAAGCGATTTTAGCCACTGATGGCCATCTCTCCATTACCTCCCTTGCAATTGGACCTTTAATCTGAGTTCCCTTCGGATTTCCTTTCTCATCTTTAAGTATAGCAACAGCATTATCTTCAAACGCTATTCTTTCCCCATTTAATCTTCGATATGTTTTCTTTTGACGGATAAGCACAGCATCAAAAACCTTCCCTTTCATATCCGGGACACCCTTTCTTATTGATACTTTTACCCAATCTCCAATCTTAGCACAAACCTGTTTTCCCTTCTTCGCCTTCGCCTTTTTCACCGAAACTAGTTTTACAATTTTAGCTCCACTATTGTCAGCTGCAATCATTTTACAGCCAAGATTCATACTTACAGTTGCTCGTGCGCTTATTGCTTTCATTTTACTTTATTTCCTCCGCTTCTTTCGTTGAAGAATCTTTAGATTGCTTTGACGACGTAGGGGACGTTGTTCCCTTCGTAACTTTTGAAATTACAACGAAATGTATAATCTTACTAAGCGGCCTACATTCCTGAATTTTAACCAAATCTCCCATCTTAATCTCTTTCTCCATGCAAGTAGGAAGTCTAGCATGAACCTTTGTCTTAGATTTTGCATATCTTTCATATTTTTTGATATAAATCATTCTTTCAAACTCAATAGCAATTCTTTTATGAAATTTCTTTATTACGGTTCCCTCAAAAGTTTTACCTCTAGTTTTAAGTCCACCATGAATATGACAATCTTTATCATTGCATTCAGTCACGACTGCTGCTGCTTCTTTTCCCTTTTCGGGTTTTGCTATTGTTTTTTTGTTTTCTTTTTCCATTTTATTTTTGTGTATTATAGGGCCTTTTATTCTACTTTTAAGCGTTCCTATTCGTCTATAGATTCTCCGTCAAACCCAAGTTCAACGAGGAGAGCTTTGATTTTCTTTGTGTGGTCTCCTTGAAGTTCTATCAAGTCACCCTTAAAGGTTCCTCCACACGCGAGCTCGTTCTTAAGACTCTTCGCTATTTTTTTCACGTCGATACCCTTATCGAAGCCGGTAACAACGGTTACTATCTTTCCGTATCTTTTACGGTCCGTTCCTACCTTTATTCTTTGCGAACTCTTCACTATTTGTTCGCAAACACATGCTTGCTCAGGCAAGCCACATTTTGGACATATTTCCATGTTTTTATTTGCTCAATCCCTCCTTGGAGTTATTGAGTGTATGTATTCTTGCAATCATTTTTTTTATCTCTTTAGTATTGTTTCCTTTTCCAGCTCCAGCACTTGATTTCATAAGTTCAAGCTTTAATTCTTTCAATCTTTTTTCTCTATCAGTCTTTGAGAGCTTTTTTGTTTCTTCCATTTTTTGTGATGTCATTATTTGGCCACCTCCTTAGTTTTCTTGGGAGCTTTTTTAGTAGTCTTTTTAGTAGGCTTTTTCTTAACTTCTACTTCTGGAGCAAGTGCTTTCTCAGAATTACCCTTTAATTCTTTAATCAAATCCTCAGTGATATCTATTTTATCAACAAGTTTTGCATATGGCGGCATAATACTAACTTTAACTCCGACAGTTCCGGGTTTAGTTTCTGCCCTAGCCTGAGCCTTATTTACAACCTTAGCAGAATCTCCAGTTTTCTTTAAATATCCTTGGGCGAATCTCCAGCTTTTTGCACGAGAACCAGGAAGTTTACCAGTGATTCTTAATTCCACACCAAGCGCGCCAGCTTTAACGATTCTTTGAAGTGTCCTATATGCAACAACCTTAAATTTCAGTGGTCCAAACCTTTCAAGGCTCAGAGCAATTTCGTCAGCCATGATTTGAGCATCAAATTCGGGTTCAGTAATTTCGTTAATTTCAATATGCGGATTCTCTAAACTAAAGTTTTTCTTTAGTAGTTGTGTTAATTCATTAATTGTTTCACCTTTTCGACCAATAACAAGTCCAGGTCTATGACTAGATACAATAATTTTTTCACCAACAGGAGTATACACGATATTAACAGCGCCAACCTTACCTTTTCCTAGGTGATTTTTAATTAGCTCTCTTATTGAGTATTCTTCCTTCTTAAAATTAACAGTTTTTCTTTCATCCATTTATTGTTTCTCCTTGTCTTTGCTCTTTGCGGGTACACCTTTAGGTGCTTCTTTGTCGACACCCGAAGGTGCACGATTTTTTAATTTAATTTTTAAGTGTGTTCTTTTTCTTCTTATTCCATATCTAGCATATGGCCTGTTCCCAATATTTGCAATTGCCTCAACAATTACTGGTTCATCAATACCATTAGCAGTAGCATTAGCGTTTGCACTTTTTAGAGCAGAGACAAACTCTTCTGCCGCTCTTTCTGGGAATCTACCTGACATAATACCCTTACCATGTCGATGAGGAATTTCACCTTTCATTGGAACAGCTTTTTTCTTAAGCTTAACTTGCTCCAAATCGGCAATTGCATTTTCAACTGTTTTATTTTTTATAAATTTACAAATTGAGATAGCATACTTAGTTGACATCTTTAAATTTGACAAGTTTGCAATAACAAATTCCTTTGTTGGTTTCTTGGGAGCTTTTTTCTTGGCAGTCTCTTTCTTATCCACAGCTTCTTCTTTTTTGGTATCCACTGTTTTCTTCTCTTCCGCTTTAATATCTTTAGTATCCACTATATCTTTTTTATCTTCCTTTATGTTTTCTGTTTCTTTATCTGCCATTTTATTTTCTTACCGAGGTTACCTTTTTACCAAGAGTTGTATGAACAATTTTTGCTCTTGTCGGAGCAAACTCTCCAAACTTACATCCAAGCATCTCTCCAGTAATTTCTACCGGAACAAATTTATTACCATTATATACCTGAAGCTTCATTCCAACTAACGCCGGAACAACAACCAAATCACGAATATGAGTTTTTGTTGGCTTTTTCTTGCTGTTTTTTAATTTTACTTTAGACACAAAATCTTCATGAGCCTGGAAGTTTCTTAAAACAGTCCTTCTTTTCCTTGCGGGTAGATACTCTGCAAACTCTCTAACATCTAGAGCTTGCAATTCTTCAATTGTTTTCCCACGATATTTGAATTCTTTTTTCTTTATTTCCATTTTATTTCTTTTTACCAGTTCTCTTAGGTCTGATTAAACCAACCTTCGCACCAGGAGGAGAGTTCCTCTTAGCAATCTTCGGCTTAGGATTCTTAGCCCTACCCGAACCGAATGGATGATCAATAGCGTTCATACAAACCGCAGATGTTCTTGGCCATAATTTACTTTTTGATTTTTTAATGAAGTGCTTTTTACCAGCTTTCAAAACCGGCTTATCAAGTCTTCCAGCTCCAGCGGCAACTCCAACTGTTGCTCGGCACTCCCCGTTAAATATTTTTTCTTTTTTTGACGGCATAAGCACATAGACTTTGCTCCCAACTATCCTACTTACAGTAGCACTACTTCCACCAGTCTTAATAAACCTACCACCATCTTTTGGCCTAGATTCAATATTATAGATAGATGTTTTTACCGGGACATCTTTTAATTTCAAAACATTACCATCTGAGCTAGCATCTTTGCCGATACTAATTTTTTGCCCCTCAAACATATTTTTTGATGCTGGCATATAAAACGAACCTTTGGTATGAGCAACTTTAGCGATAGGAGCAAAATGACCAGCCGAACTAATTAGCTTTACGACAGTTCCTTCACCTTCCATTTCTTTTGAATATTTAAGTTCATGTTTGAAAGCACGTCTCTTAACCTTGTAAGTATGACTTCCTTTCCCACGAGCTTGAACAATAATTCTTTTTCCCATTTTACATTAATCCTAATTTAGTAGCAATATCGATTGCTAGACTATCTTTATTTAATTTCACGTAAGCATATTTTTTATTATTACGAATAAGAGTTCTAATTTTTTCGACCTTAACACTTAAAACTTCCTCAACATGTTTTCTAATAGATTCTTTTGTATCTTTCATGTCTGTAACGAAAGTCAATACATTTTCTCTTTCAATCATCATTACGGCTTTTTCCGTTACTACAGGTTTTATCATATTTTCTCCTCCAGCTCTTTAATCGCTTTTTCTGTATAAAGTGTAATTCTTCCAGGTCCACCAATTGCTAAATCTAGAACACTAAGTTTTTTGGCAGAGATAACATCAAATGCAGTTGTTTTAATTGTCTCTTTCTCTCCAACGACAATCAAAAGACCGGCTGTGCTTTTATACTTTCTTCCTCTAGACTTACCTTTTCCAGCTCTCTGAGCTCTTTTCTTTATGGCAAGAGGAAATAACTTTTCTCCTAGAATCTTTTTTACGCTTTCTTGTAATTCTTTTGCTTTAAGAGTTGTAATTTTTGATTCAACAACGTAAGGAGCGTTTTCAACCTTCACATCGTTAAGAGTAGCATATCTTTTTGAAATAAAACTACCTTTAGAGGTTGCACTCAAAGCAGAAATCAATGCAAGTTTCATCTCTTTTTTATTAATAGAATTTGTATTTATCATAGAAACAGCTTTTGGGGGATGAGCTCTTCGTCCACCTCTACAATTTGGAACAGTTGCCCCAACCCAATTAAACTGAGAACCTCGTCTGGTCATAATTTTTCTTGGAACTCTCGATATACCACGACCATACTGACTTTTCCAAACTTTACGATGATGTTTTAATATACCACTTGCCGAATAGTTATTTCCAGCCATTAAATTAGGCCCATATGCTTGCCAAGTTCTTTTAGCTTCTAAAACCTTAAAAATAATATCACTTCTAACTTCTGAATCAAAAAAATCTGGAGATGAAATCTCTTTTGTTTCTTTTCCATTGATATCATAAATTTTTATTTTTTCCATTTTATTCTAGTGTAGCAACCTCAAAGCTTTTCTTTAATTGTTTTTTTGTTGGCCTTAGCGGTTCTGTCGCAATAAGCTGTCTTTTTGAAGGACCTTGAATAGAGCCGTTAACTATTAAAAACTCAGTTTTAATGTCTCCATAATTTTTTATATTTTTCAATGGAAAGTCATCAGCTTTCCCCATTTTTACAATTTTATTATTATAAACAGCTCGTGTAAACATTCCAAGTTGACCAGCCATAGGAACTCTAAATATAACTCTTGCTGGATGCCACGGACCAAGTGAACCAGGTCTTCTCTGACCTTTTTCTGACTTATGACTCTTTAGCGTAATCCCAAATCTTTTTACAGGACCACAAAGCCCACGACCGGTTGTGACACCACGTAAGTCAATCAGTTGTCCATCCGAGAATGTTTCAGTTGCAAAAATTTCTTTACCTAAATTTTCTTTGATATATGCAAGCTTATCATCCAAGCTTCCATTTATACCAATTTCAGCTAAATCAGGCTTAGTCTTAATATTAGTTTTTTTAACAACAGAATAACAAATCACTCGAACATCATCATATTCACCCTCTTTAATATCATCAATTTTCGCACAACCTTTTTTTGGCATTTTTATCTGTCTTTTTAGCTCTTTATCTAGATTCTCAGCCAAAACTTCTTTTGCAACCTTAGAATTTTTATAGAATCTAACCGAAAGAATTTTCATCGGAGGACATTCAAGCATTGTAACAGGAATAGCTTTCGTCTTATCTTTAGTCATAGAGTGTTCAGTATTATCTTTCACAATAGCCGACTTCATTCCAGCCTTATAGCAAATAAATCCCTTAAGTTTTCCAGTAGAATTAATGGCATCCCAGTTTATACTAGGGAGCATTTTATTGGCCCTCTTCCGAGGCCAGAATTGCAAACTTCCTTTTCTTGGTGCTTTTGATTTTGGCATTTTTGATATTTCCTAATAGCGTAGATTTTCATTTTTACTTACCCTGGAATAAAATTTAGAGCTAATTTGGGTTTATAAAGTTTTGTGAGGGGGAGGTTGGTAATTAGAAAAAGTTAATACATCCTTGGCGAATATCTCAACGATTCACCACCGCCATCAGTAATTTTTTGCAATGTACGACCAACGTCCCTACCAGCCCTTAGTCGTTTTTTAGCAGTTTCGGGGTCATTTTCACGTCTTTTAATTGCCTGACCAATTCTATAAGACGCCCCTCTCAAAGCATCCTCAATAATTACGCGTTCAGTTTCATATTCTCCTTCATTCATTTTATCTCCAAGAATACTAGATATATAAATATAATTAAAATTATATGCGCGGACGGGGAACCTTCTCAAAGGTTCTCGCTTGTGACCTTTGGTTATGCCCACGGAGGGGTATCGAACCGATTCGATTTATATGCGCGGACGGGGAATCGAACCCCGATCAACTGGTCACTTCAAATTTATCTTACGACAAATATTTGGAAGCCAGTTATTCTGCCTTTAAACTATCCACGCAGTTCTACACAGATAGTTTTTGAAACGAACTCGTTTCGTGTAACTAAACTATCCACGCAGTATGTAAAAAATAGCTCTAGAGCCTTTTTAAAATTTATGACACCACTATTTATGCATCTTTCTATGACACTTCGAACATAAAATATCACACTTCTTTATCTCATCCAAAACCCTTTCCATGGGAGCACCCATCCGAACCAAAGAGCTTATCGTATCTTTTTTTACTTCAGGCAACCTATGATGAAATTCTAATCCCCCTTTTTCCCCACAGCTAGAACATGAAACAGTTTTTTTGTATCCACTAAACCAATTCTTTATCTCTTTTTTCCTTTTCTTCTCCAGTTTTCCTTTTCCAATTAAGATTTTCATTTTTTTACGGCCTTGACAGGATTCGAACCTGCGACTCCCACCTTAGGAGGGTGGTACTCTAATCCAGACTGAGTTACAAGGCCTTATGAGAACATCCCAAAAAGTATATTTAATGGTTTCTATATAGATTCGAACCTGCGACTCCTCTGCAGAGGTTCTCGCTTGTGACCTTTGGTTATGCCCAGGTGGGTATCTTCCTTAGGAGGGAAGCACTCTATCCAGACCGAGGTTAGTCAAAAGAAGGTATCTTAAATACATCATAGGACCTTTGACTGGCCGAGTGAGGTTAGTCAAAAGAAAGTATCCTAAAATATTATAGGACTTTTGACTGGCCGAGTTGGAGTTACGAGCGCATTGATTAATTTTTTAAAGGGATAGGTGTTTTAAAAATTATGGTAGTTAAAATACTAGGGCTTATAGACCTAATTGCAGGGCTTTTACTAATCTTTGGAGCAGGCGTTTCACTTCCCTGGCAAATATATTTCATACTTGGAGCCCTATTGATAGTCAAATCCTTTCTTGGTGGAATACCAAAGGACCCAGCAAGTATAATTGATTTAGTTGTAGGATTAGTGCTATTTTTAGCTATCATAATAACATTTCCGTGGTATATTTCACTAATTTTCGGAATACTTGTTATTCAGAAATCAATTCTTAGTTTCTTATAAAACCAGCCCAAGGACAAATCTTTAAAAACCACTTTTCAATAACTTTTATATAAGAATTTAAGCTTAAAATAAAATGGATGAAGAAAAAAAGTCAAATTTTGAAGAGTTTCATGATAAAAACTACAAATTACTATTGCTAATTCCAGCAATACTTTTTGTTTTATCAATTGCGTACATAGGTGTCTTTTATTCCAACAATGGAGATTTTATGCATAAGGACATTTCTCTAACTGGCGGAACAACAATAACCATTTATGAAGATATAGATGTAGCAGATATGATGTTAAGTCTCGAGGGCAAATTAGAAAACTTAAACACGAGAACAGTTTATGATATTGTTTCAAGAGAAGAAAAGGCAATAACAATAGAGACAACTTCCGACGGAGAAACAGCAAGAAATGCAGTAGAAGAATATTTAGGACATGAATTAACCTCAGAAAACTCAAGTTTTGAATTTACCGGATCAACTCTTTCAGAAAGTTTCTATAAGCAACTAGTAATAGCAATTTTAGTAGCATTTATTTTTATGGCGATTGTTGTTTTCATACTTTTTAGAACACTAGTGCCATCATTAGCAGTAATTTTTGCAGCATTAGCAGATATAATAATGACACTTGCAGTAGTAGACCTTTTGGGCATGAAGTTATCAAGTGCAGGAATAGTAGCCTTCTTAATGCTTATCGGTTACTCCGTTGACACTGACATACTTCTTACAACAAGAATGCTAAAAAGACATAAAGGCTCATTAAACGAAAGACTTTTCGGCGCATTCAAAACAGGAACGACAATGACGATTACATCACTTCTTGCGATAACTTTTGCATTATTAATTATTAGTTCTTTCTCTTTTATTCTTAGTCAGATTTTTACAATTTTGGTAATAGGATTATTATTCGACCTATTAAACACATGGATTACAAACGTATCAATACTAAAGTGGTATGTGGAGGCTAAAAAATGAAATTAACCTGGAGAATTTGGATTCTATTAATAGTTTTAACGCTTTCTTTAATTTCTATTTTTATTACCCCAAATTTTATGAAAAGCGGAGTTTTAGTTTCTAGCGTAATCTCAAACTCAAGCGCATTTGAACAAGGGTTCAGGCAAAATCAAATTATAACGGCAGTTGATGACACTACTATAAAAAACCTAGATGATTTTTCAAACGCCCTATCTGGGAAATTTGGATCAGGGGAAAATGAAAAAATGATATTTCAAACGAGTGGCGGAGAAATAATTTATTTTTCAGATAGTATGCCAGAAATTTCTGTTTCAAAAATAGCAAAAACAAAAATCAAGACAGGCCTAGATTTGTCAGGCGGATCACGTGCTTTAGTAAAAGCCGAAGATATAGATTTAACTTCAGAGCAAGTAAGAACACTAATTGATGTTATAAGTAACAGGTTAAATGTTTACGGAATCGTAGATATGAAAATTGTTCCAGTAAGAGATTTATCTGGAAGCAACTTCATGTCAATCGAGATTGCTGGAGCAACACCAAATGATTTGGAAGAATTAATTTCAAAACAAGGAAAGTTTGAGGCAAAAATAGGAAATGAAACAGTTTTTATTGGAGGAGAAAGAGATATAACATCAGTATCAAGAAATCCCCCAGAAGCAATAATTGAAAGATGCGATCAGTCTGCTAATGGATATTATTGTAATTTTAGATTCTCAATTTACTTAAGTGAAGATTCAGCAAAAAGACATGCCGAAATAACAGACAAGCTGGAGGTTAACGTAAGCTCAAGCGGAAGCTACCTCTCAAAGCCACTAGATTTATACTTAGATGATAATTTAGTTGACACACTATTAATCAGCGAGGGGCTTAAAGGAAGAGTAACAACCCAAATAGCAATATCGGGCTCAGGAACAGGGACAACTCAATTAGAGGCATACGAGGCAACAGAAGAGTCAATGAAGAAACTTCAAACAGTACTAATAACCGGAAGTCTTCCATATAAACTAGAAATTGTAAAACTGGATACCATTTCTCCAGTTTTGGGTAAGGATTTTATTCGTTCAATCTTTATAGCAGGAGTAGCCGCACTTTTTGCAGTTTCAATTGTTGTATTTTTAAGATACAGAAAAATTAAAGCATCGGTTTTTTTGGTATTGACAAGCATTTCAGAGATTGTAATAATTTTAGGAATTGCCGCATTAATTAACTGGAACTTGGATCTTCCAAGTATCGCCGGAATCTTAGCAACAATAGGTACCGGAATAGATAGTCAGATAATAGTTTTAGATGAGGCAAAAACGAATAAAGAAATAAGTATCAGGGAAAGAATGAAAAGAGCAATGGCGATTATTCTTGGAGCATATTTTACAGCACTAGTGGCACTTATTCCACTTCTTTGGGCTGGAGCAGGACTGCTAAAGGGATTCGCAATAACAACAATAATTGGAATTACTGTAGGTGTATTAATTACACGTCCAGCATTCATTGATATTGTTAAAAAAATAGAGGATTAAGATATGTACCCACTTCAACATTTATGGATAGGAGCAGTTTTTGCAAGCATGATATTTTTTATATTTCCAGAAATAACACTTTTAGGATTTTTTATAATAGTAGCATCTGGCGTACTAATAGATGTGGATCATTATTTAATTTATGTCGGAATAACAAAAGATATAAATCTGAGAAATGCATATCTTTGGAATCTTGAAGCTGGTAGAAAGTTAAGGGGGCTATCTAGAGAAGAAAGAAAAGAGCTAAGGCACTGTTTTTTTATTTTTCACGGAATAGAGCCGTTAGTCGTAGTGTATTTGTTGTCACTTTATATTCACCAGTATTTTTTCTTTATATTTGTTGGAATGAGTTTTCACATGTTTCTAGACATAATAGAGTTAATTCGTCGCAGATATGGTTTTCGTAAGATATCTTTGATATATGATATTATAAGGTTCGATAAGACGAAACTAGTCCACAAGTAGAAGTGTTTATTTATTATTAAGCTCTTCAATTATTACACTAGAAGAGGTGTGATTCAAAAAACTAGGAACATTTCTTTTGACAAGTTTTAGTTCTGCGCCCACCTCTTGACACGCTCTCCTTTTTTCTTCAATCGCAGAGTCATTATCATTAAGAATAAAAACATCTGGTTTTATTTTTTTTAAATTATTGTAAAAATCTATTTTTCCTGGAAGTATTTCATTTCCTCCAAGAATAACATAGTCTACTTCAGACATAGCACCAAGCAAATAGGCCCTATTATTTTCAGAATTTATCGGCCTACCTTCCCCTTTTAGTTTCCTAATAACACTATCTTTTCCAACACTTACAAACAAAATATCACACAGTTCTTTACACTGACTAAAAAAGACAGCATGGCCAGACTGCAAAATATCAAAACATCCAGAACAAAAACCAATCTTTTTACCATCTTTTTTTAATTTTATAAGAACATTTTCAATTTCATCAAAATCTAAAAATTTCTTTTTCCCAACATTCGGCTTTAAGGAGTTTAAGCTCAGTATATCTTTCATTTCAAATTTTGGCTCAATGGTCTGTAATCCACGTCTTTTTGCCTCCATTTTTACCCGCTCTTTGTTATTGCAATAAAAAACAAAGTATCCTCCACCCCCACATCCACACATTTTTCCACCAGTGGCCCCATTTTCAAGCATTGCATTATAAATTTCATCAATTTCTTTATTCGTTGCTTCTGGGGTAAATCTTTTTTGTGCTTCCCAGTTTAAGGACATAATTTTGGCAAGTCTATAATACTCTTTTTCCAAGATGGCTTTTGCTGCCATAGTTCCACACTCAGCAATATCTTTAAGAGCATTCATATGGGCAGGTTCTTTTAATGCAATGTTCCTTCTAACGGCCTCAACTATGCCCTGGGCGGGTCTTTGAACTCCAGAATGAACAAGTATTAATGAATCTTCAAAATCTTTTAATTTTTCATTCATTTCAGAAATATGAGACACAACTTCAAAATCTGTTTCCTGCCCAGCATTTTTCCCAAATCTTAAAACATTTAATCCCCCAAGCCCAATCGCATACTGATCCTGACGTCCAATTTTAAATCCAATCATGTGGTTTTCAATTCTGAAGATAGTTTCAGCAATTTCTTCTGGAGTTGAATGAATCTTGCCATCACCAGAATGAGGGATCATTAACGAGAGTTGCCCTAATGTAAGTGCTCCAGTAGAGCTAGAAATTCCTCCACCAGAAAGATAGGGGCTAAAATCAACTTGCTTATTTTTTAAATAAATATGTGGGCTTATGGCAACATTGACAACATGCCCATCAAAATACTTGCAAAAGTCAGGCAAATCTATCCAACCTCCAGCAAAATCAATTCTTAAAGGTGTCTTAAGTTCTTCCATTTTTATTAAACCAATGCGCTATTTTTAAAGATTATTATAAAAAATAAAGCTAATACTAAAGATATATCTAAGCTTTTTGATATAAACACTTTTATATAAGATTCTTATTTCGGATTATAATGAGAAAAAAAAGCCTAACAAAAATAGTTTTACAAGATGCATATTGGAACATGACATCAGTGGTCATATCAAGAATTGGAGCATTAATTTTTACAATCCTCTTAGCTCGTTTTTTACTTCCAGAAAGATTCGGAATATATAGTTTGGCAATGTCCGTAGCATTAATATTTATAACATTTGCAGATATGGGAATAAATCATACAGTCATAAGATATGTTTCAAAAGAATTAGGAGAGAATAACAAGGAGTCGGCAAATGCTCATTTTAAATATATATTAAAGATAAAGTTATTTTTAGCAACAATTTCAGCAATTTTTTTAATGGCTTTGTCTTATCCAATATCTATTTTTATATTTAAAAAAGATTTTTTAGCCATTCCACTGTTTATACTTGGTTTTTATATCTTCATAATTGCAATGGAGGGGTTTTTCACCTCCTTGCTTTATGTGGCAAATAAGGTAAATTATATTTCAATAAAAGAAGTTTTTTCACAAACCTTGAGAATTTTATTATTGTTACTCGTTTTTTTCTTTTTACCAGAGAAATATTATGTGATAGGAGTCATACTAATACTATCACTAACATTATTATTAACATTAATATTCGGAATATATTGTTCTAGAAAATTTTTACCATTTCTTTTTTACAAAAAAACAAATGTAGAGATAGACAAAAAAGCAATTTTGGTTTTTTTAGGCTATTTAATTGCCGGAAGCCTTTCTCTCGCCTTTTTTTCAAATATAGACTCAATTATGTTAGGAATGTTTTTAGAAGATATATCTTTTGTAGGATTTTATAGGGCTGCCTTCGCTTTAGTTGCTAGCATCGGAGGATTAATCACTTTTTCTTCAATTTTAATTCCAGCATTTGCTAAAGTAAAAAAAGAGGATTTACAGCACATATTTGACAAAGCAATAAAATATTCAGTAATAATAATAATTCCATCAGCTTTTGGGTTGGCAATACTTGGAAAGTATTTCATTAGAGCAATTTATGGATATGAGTATATGGGGGCAAGTTTGCCACTAATTTTTCTTTCGTTTGTTTTAATTGAAACGGGACTTACCGCAATATTTTATTCGGTTTTTTCCGCAAGAGGAAAGCCAGAAGCATATGCCAAGGTTATGTTTATTTCAGCAATTTTAAATATAATATTTAATTACATTCTAATATCCTTTTTAATTGGAGTCTCAGAGCTATGGGCAGTAGGAGGAGCCGCAATAGCAACCCTAGTAAGTAGATATTTTTATTTTATAGGATTGACATTTTTCTTAAATAAAGATTTAAATATAAAATTTAAAAAATATTTTTTAATAAAGCCAACAATAGCTTCAGTAATAATGACAGGGGTTTTGATGTTGATATTAAGTAAGATAGTTGATGTAAATATAATAATTGGAGTACTTTTGGTTTTTATTGGAATAGTGGTATATTTCTTCTCTTTATTCTTAATGGGGGGAATATCAAAAAAAGATATGCATTTAATAACGGAAATTTTACCACAAAAAAAAACAAAACTAGCAATCATATCTCACAGGGGGCTTAATTTTTCAAAAAAAGATTCTTTTGGAGAGAGTACTTTAGAAGCATTTGAAAAACACTTAGATCAAGGCTTTGGGATAGAATTTGACATAAATTTTACAAAAGATTCCACAGTGGTATATCACGATAAAAATTTAAATAGACTGACTGATGGTCGCGATATAAGAGCATTTGAGGAAATTTCAACAAAAGAGTTAAGGGAAATTGAGAAAAACAACAGTATTAAAGAAAAAATACCAGAATTAAAAGAAGTTTTAATGTTAATTAAGAAATCAGGTTCTAATTTAAATGCATTGCATATAAAAGGAGAGCATCAAACAAAAGAAAAATTAAAAATTATAGGAGAAGAATTAAAAAAACATGAAGAAATTTTTAATAAATTACTAGTTTTTGACTTAACACCAGAATCTGCAGGGTATCTTAAAAGACAATTACCAAAATTAAAAACCGCAATTTCTGTTTCTCATGAATATGACATTAAAAGATATAATAAATACGTAAACAAAACTCTTTTTTCAATAGATGAAGCAATAAAATATAAAAATATTTACGACTGGGCATGGATGGATGAATGGGACCTTTTAGATAAAGAGAATAACACAAAAAAACTTTACACAAAAGAAAATGTAGAAAAGCTAAAGGATGTTGGTTATGAAATTGCAATAGTTTCTCCAGAATTACATGGGGGCTCTCCCGGACTTTTAGGATCAGAATTTCATGAAGATTCAAAAAATAAAGAAATGCTTTTCAAAAGAATAAAAGAAATTATTTCTTTACGCCCAGGTGCCATCTGTACAGATTATCCAGAGGAAATATAAAAAACAAATAGCTAGTTTAGGCTAAATATTTATCATCTTTTGCGCCAGGAACCTTTACGACAACATTTGTGGCATCAGTTAAAGCCTGAAAGTCAGTAATATCTCCAGGTTCAATAACTACAATATCTCCCTCAGAGTATTCAACACCATTCATCAGAACCTTTCCAGACGTAATGACAGTTAATTCGGTAGCAATTTTATGATAATGTTTGCTTTCAGAGTCCCCTGCTTTATAACTCCTATATGAGACTTCACAGTTTTGAGTTTTTAATGCAGTGGGTTCAAAATCCCCAACAAACCATCCACGGATCATATCATTTATATTAAGTTTTCTCATTTTATATTAAAATATCCTAAAGAGTTTAAATATCTTTTTTATTGGAGCTGTTAAATAGTAGTTTCGACTAACACGATCTTTTCTTTGAACACTATGAAGAAGCCCAATGTAATAGTTATATATTCTCCATAAAAAAAACGTACTTTTTTTTAAAGGTCCACTAATAAAAGAAAATTTCAAAGATTTAATTAAGAAATTAATAATGGATTTTGGGAAAAGATATTTTGTATAAAGAACATAAAGCGTTCCGACAGCATCATTTTCAAGAAGCATATGATTTTTATTATAAACATCAGAATAAACGTCTTTGATTATACCCTCTTTCATGGCTCTATCAAAAAGGCTGGTTCCAGGATAAAGAGTTAAAGAAAAAAGAGAAATTGTTACAGGTTTTTTTAAACTCATAATAAATCTAAGTGTCTCAATTTTCGTATTTTCCTCTTCCCATGGATTATCCAAAATAAAGTCATAACAGAGCTGAACATCATTTCTATATTTTTCTAGCATTTTTGTGGCATCAATAGAGTTTTTTTTGGAAGCGAATCTTCCAAAAATTTCTTTATTTACTTTATCGCTTATACTTTGAATCCCAATTTCAAGTCGAACCATCCCCGCAGAGATTAAGTATCTAACTTTTTCATCATTAATTGAAGTTGGGGTGGAGGCACAAAAAAACGGAAGACCAATCTCTTTTTTATATATCTCGCAAAATTCCTTCAATTCTTGCGTAGGCTTTGCGCAAAAATCATCATCCACAAAACCAATTATAATACCCTTTGGCAAAACATTTTTAACATTTTTTAATTCCTCGATGATATGCTTTGTGTTCCTTTTTCTCAATTTTGCAAAACCAGGATCAATATTAATTAAAGAGTCATTCAAGCAGTATTTGCACCGGTATGGACACCCACGACTAGTAAGTATATAATAATATTTTTTATAATATTCTTTTATTAGATTTTTATTTAAACTAAGCTTTCTAATTTTATTGCCGTAGAAAAAGAACATTTTTTCTAAATTTATTTTTGGAGCAGGAAGCGAGCTCAGATCTCCAACGCATCCAGCAAGTTTATTTTTTATAATTTTATTGTTAACATCTTTTGAATAAATTCCAGATATATTATTAGTCCTCTCACGAGATTCTATCCTTTTAGCCAATTCGACCAATGGAACTTCTCCTTCAGCCACACATGCATAATCAGAATATTTTAAACATTCTTCTGGTTCAACTGTTGGATGTATTCCACCAGCAACAATAGGAATTCCCCAGTCTTTCATTTTTAAGGACAGTTTTTTAAATATGTGAAAGGTGTTAGTCATAAGAGATATTCCAATTAGTTCAATATCATTAAAATTATTCTTTATTTGCAAAACTACCTCATTTAGTTTTGAATTACTAATATCTTTTTCAAGGGGTAGGTGCAAAAAATCACAATCAAAACCCTTTTCGCCAAGAGTTTCCTGCAACAATGGTATAGACAAAGAGGGGCTATCTTCAAGACCAATTAATAATATTTTCATTTTTTCTTAATTTTAATAATTGGCCTAATTTTTTCCCAAAAAATTATTTTTTTTATCCAAAACTTAATACAATCTTTTAATTTAGTTTTTCTTGAATATGGGCCAATTTTATACGGATTAAACTTATATTTTCCCACATAACCATGTCTCCAACTAAGCGTTTTACATGATGAAAAAGGATTAAATCTGGGGATTATTCTTTTTTCATACCAGTCTCGATTTAATTTTAAATCTTCTGCCTGATTCCAAAATAGCCTTTCATCCCATTTAACATTTTTCCACACAGATTTTTTCAAAATATAGAGAGCCCCATCTATATATCCATATTTATCCCAGTCTTTATATTCAAGAAGGCCAATCTTTGGAAGTTTTCCAGGTTTTACGCCAAGAGTTATCCAATCACCACATCTTAAACCATTCTCATCATGAATAATGCAAGATAAAACTTCAAAATAATTTCCATATTTTTTCATTCCAATAAACCAAGAATTATCCAAAACAATCCTATCATGGATAATACAGAGATTTTCATATTTAGACGCTTGACATATTAGGTTTTTCTTTTTTGTAATCCATCCTAGGTCATCTTTTTCATTAAATGAAATATATCTAAAATTTTTCTCTTCCTTCTCCATATATGTGCCACATACAATTATTTCGTAATTTGGAATTTTCTGTTTTTTTATAGATTCTATTTGTTTTTCCACCCAATCATTTTTTTTACCATTTGTTATTATTCCAAAGGTCCATTTATTAATAGAATCATTTTTATTTAAATATGGATTTTTCTTTTCAAGAACGATAATATTCAATTTTCCTTTTTTATTAGACACAATAGAGGTAGGACCATTGATCATTTCTATTTCTTTTAGTAGATTTTTATAAGAAATTATTCCACCATTAGTAAATTCTAATATAATTTTTCCACCAATTTTACAATAAATTAGCATTTCTTTTAATAAAATATCATAAAATTTAGTAGAGTTAATTAGATTTCTAGAAAAAATGATATCTAAACTTTCTGGTTTAGCATAATTTTTCAAAGAGTAAAGGTTGCTCGGATCTATATAGATATGTTTTGAGTTTGAAAGAGTATGTTTTTTAGACAAATCAACTCTGAAATCAGATGCTTTCTTCTTCTTCTGAGTCATCTTTAGTTACTTCCATGTTTATTTTTTGTTGCTCAAATGAAACAGGAAACTTTGGAATGATATCTCCAAGTTTCAGAAATTTAAGAAACTTTTCATAATCTTTTGGAGTCCCAAGTCCATGAACAAATTTAGGACGACAAAGTCTTATTTCTTTACCACGTCTTATAAGATAATTATAAATTGGGGCAACATAAAACTCTCCATTTGTTCGATCGTCTTCTTCAATCATTTCTTTTGCTGCCCAAACAAAATCTCGACCCTTAGAGAAATAATACATGCCAATGTTAGCATATCTACTTATCTGAATTTTTTCTGCAACCTCATTTACAAGGCCATATTCATCAACAGAAGAAAAACTCCATTTTGAATTATTGGCATAAAAAATAGGAATTATTCCATCTACTTTATTTTTCCATTTATCTATTTCACGTATTAGAGTGTCTCCATCAACATAATGATCAGAATCGGTAATAAGTAGTGGCATATCGTTATCGATATATCTTTCTGCAAGTAAAACAGTGCATGCTGCACCTTCGGTAACCTGGTCAACAACAACAATTTCAATATCATTCCCATATATTGATATAAGCTTTTTATCAATCTCACTATTGTCAACATGTTCTTTTAAAACTAAAAAAATTAATTTATCCTCAGAAGATATTGTTAAAGATGATAGGGCCCACTTTATCATTGGGTGTCCTGCAATATTAATTATAGGCTTAGGTCTTGAAAATTCAAAATTTTTATGTGCATCTTCTAAAAATCTACTACCCCTTCCAGCCATCGGTATCACAATATTCATACTGATTTTTAACACCCTCCGTATTTAAAGATAGTTGTTTTAAAGACTATTCTTTAGAAGATTCGTAATGTTTTTCAAAATCTGCCAAGTCTTCAGGCGTACCCATACCGTGCATATTCTTCCTATCAATATGTACAGTTTTAATTTTTTTATTCTCTAGTATCATTTCATTATAAACAGGGCATACAAAAAATTCACCATTCACAGAAATTTCTTTCTCTATCATTGATTCGGCAGCATCACAAAAATCTATTCCCCTAGAAAAATAATAAATCCCAGCCGTAGCTTTGTCGCTTATGGGTTTTTTTTCTGCAACCTCAGAAAGATTCCCATTGTTGTCAATTTTTACAAAACTCCATTTAGGATGAGTTGAGGAAAATGTAATAATATTTCCATCCAATTCAGTATTCGAAGACAGTCCAACAAAATCATTAATGTTAATATCTAAATATTGATCCGAATTAGCAATTATCAAAGGGTCGTTGTTATTAATGTAGCCTTTTGCTAATAAAACACTGCAAGCAGCACCAGCAGTTAATTTTTCAATAGGAACAATTTTGCACCCAGGGGAAATAAATTCCAATAAATTTTTCATTGAATATCTTTCAAGATGCTCTTTTCTTACAATGAAAATAAATCGATGTTCTTGATTTGGACGAAGGTTTTCTACCACTATTTGAATCATGGGTTTGCCACTTATCTCAATTAATGGTTTGGGAAAAGTGTACCCTTTTTCAACAAATGGAGTTCCCAGTCCAGCCATAGGCATGACAATATTTATCATTTCAAATCAACCCCTTTAACATAATTTTTAACTCTATCATAATTAACCTCATGAAATCCCTCAACTTCGCATGTATGAGCTCCAGATGCCTTTGCGGCAGCAATTCCATGTGGGGCATCTTCAACTATAACTGCCTCATTCGCAGATATATCTAATTTTTTAAGAGCATGCAGGTAAATATCTGGAGCAGGCTTAGACGCAAATCCTTCATCATTTCCAATAAAAAAATCAAAGTAATCAATTATTCCAGATTTTTTAAGCATCAATTCAATACTTTCTCTTATGGAATTAGAACAAACAACTAAAGTGTATCCCTCAGCCTTAAGTTTTGATAGCATAAGTTGTTTTTCAAAATAAGGTTTACATCCAAGAAGAATTACGTCTTTTGTGTAGTTTTGTTTTAATTTATTTGTAAATTCATGAAGTTCTCTAGGGTATCCTTTTTGAACTGAAAGCATTTCAAGTTTTTTTCTGGTGGGTAGGCCATTATATTCCCCAACATGCATTTCACGATTTATTTCAAATCCAAATAACTTAAGGGCCTTATTTAGAGCCTCATAATGCCACTCTGTTGCATCAACAAGAACACCATCTAAATCAAAAATAATAGCCTTAATCATAATAAGTAAGATTATTTTTGATTAATAAACATTTATGAAAGAAATCATATATAAAGAATAAGTATATTACGCAATAAAAACAATTAAAAGAACACAAATTTAGATAATTTAATGAAAATAATGCTTATTAATTTACACGGAGATACAAATATGACCGCATCATATCTTCATTCTTTTTTAGAGAAAAAGGGTTTTGACATAAGATCAGTCCACATGGGGAGGCTTCTTTATGAATTTTTACCACCAACCGAAAATGATAAAAATGCTCTCAAAAAACTTTCAGAAAAAATAAACCCAGATGCAATTTTAATGAGTGTAAATTCAATGAGTTTTTGGAACGGGGTAGCAGTCACAGAACTCTTTAAAGACATTCCAGTTATATGGGGAGGACTTCAGCCGATGGTAGATCCAGAAAGTTGCCTAAAGCATGTAAATATAATTGTAAGAGGAGAAGGTGAGGGAGCAATAGTAGATTTATTAAAAAAAATCAAAGAAAAAAAATCAATAGACAAAATAGAGAATATTTGGATAAAAAGGGGTAATAAAATAATAAAAAATAAGTTTAGGCCACTTCTGTCAAATCTCGATGAATTACCATTTCCAGATTATTCTCCAAAAAATAAATTTTATATTCTAGGGGGTAAAATATACAAAAACAACCCTCTTCCGCATTTTAAATATGAATATAATATAACATCTTCAAGGGGCTGTCCGTTTTCTTGCAAATATTGTGTAAATCATATGTATAATAAAATGTTTAATAATAAGTACCTGAGAAGAAGAAGTGTAAATTCAGTAATGAATGAATTAAGAGAAGCAAAAAAAAATATGCCAAAGTTAAAGGTTATAAATTTTTGGGATGATGTGTTTATTAACGATATTTCATGGTTAGAAGATTTTTTAGAAAAATACAACAAAGAAATTAAACTTCCATTTTTTGCATACGGAAATGCAAAATACGTAAATGACAAAGTTATAAAACTTTTAAAGAAGTCAAATATAATATTTTTTGATTTAGGGTTACAGAGTGGTTCAGAATATATAAGAAAAGACGTATTTGGAAGAATAGATTCAGATAAAGATATATTAAAAGCAGATAAAATTTTAGCAGAACATAAAATAACAAGAGGGTATGATGTTATTTTTTCTGAATTTGAGACAGAAGAGACATTTAGGGAGGGAGTTGATTTTTTCTTAAAATTAAAGAAACCCTTCAAGGTACAGAGAAATGTTTTGGCATATTATCCCAATTTTGAAATAACAAATATAGCACTAAAAGAAAAGAAAATAAAGAAAGAGAGAATAGCAAGTTATGGAAAAGAAGTAACCTCACAAATAATGAGTAAAAAAGAAAGTGAAAAATTCCCACTAATGAATTATTATTATTTTTTCGGGAAAAAATTTATACCAAATTTTTTCATAAAATATATGATAAAAAACAAATGGCACAAAAAATATCCAAAAAAAATAGTTTTTGTCGGAGAATTAATAAATAAAATAGAGCATTCGAGCTATTCTATAAAAAGTATGATTTCTTGGTTTTCTAGGGGGGAGTTTAGATATGTTAGAAATAGGATATTTAACAAAAAAGATTTAATATGAAAATAAAAAAAATACTATTATACGAAACAATACCGATAAAGCATACAACGATGAAGTTAATGTTAAGAAATACACCAGAAGGATATGTTTTTATTTCTCCTGAGGGAAAGAGTGGAAAAATATTCAAGTTAGCTTCAGATTCCAAGCTTATTAAGAGGTTATACAAAACCACGATAAAACCTTTTTTTAATATTTACGGATTGTATAAAAAGGTAAACGCCCCAAAAATTCCAGACAATATAGATTTATTTTTTTCATCAGGAATACCGCTAGATATAAAAAAACCATGGATATTAGAAATTTTAGACCATCCAGCTTGCATGAGTGGATATGATTACGATCTTTTTCTAAAAGAAAAAAAGAGTATAGAAAAAAAACTTCTCTCAATATATTGCAAAAAGATAATAGTGATGAATGAGCTAAGTTTAGAATTTTTAAAAAAACATTTTACAGAAGAATTAGATGAAAAATATGAATTATTAAGAGCTGGGGTAGAAGAGCAAAAAAATATTATGAATAATTCAAAAGAGGGAGTACAAATTTTATTTATGGGCTCACTAGCTAATCCAAATGATTTTTATATGAAGGGAGGATTAGAAGCGGTAACTTCTTTTAATAAAATATCAAAAGAATTCCCAGAAGCAAAATTAATAATCAGGTGCAAAACCCCAGAGGAGATAGTAGAAAAATATAAAGATATACCAAATATAGAATTTATTGAAGAAAGATTAAGCATGGAAGCATGGGAAAACATATTGAGATCAACAGATATAGCACTTCAACCAGGACATATCTACGCTTTAATGGGCTGTTTAGAGCCACTAAGTCATGGAATACCAATAGTAACTCTAGATACCTGGAGCATGAGTAGCTATCTAGATAATAACAAAAATTCCTTTTTAATAAAACCATCAGAAAAAATAACTGAATATAATTCAATAAAATATCCGCTGAACCTTAGAACGAAGAAGTTTGTATCTCAAATAAAAGATATAGACGAAAGAGTTATCGAAGACATTTCAGAAGCTTTAAAAAAATTGATTTTAAATAAAAACCTCAGAAAAGAAATGGGTGAAAATGGTAAAAAGACCATAAGAGAAAAATTTTCAATCAAAAAAAGAGCAGAAAGACTAAAAGAGATATTTGATGAAGCAACAAGATAAATTATTTAGTAGCTACCATTTCAATATGCATAGCACCCAAATTTTTTGGTAACAATTTCAACAAAAAATGCATTATCTTGTTTCGCCCACAAACAACATAGTTAAATTTTTTATTTTTAAATTTACTAAATAACTTTTCCAGATGGCTTCTAACGAAAAGATAATAGTGAGCATCACTATCTCCAGAATGACCAAATCCATAATTATTTTGATATTGAATCTCAAGCGCCTTGTTATGCTCATGGCTTTTAAATATATGCGTAGGTAAATATCCTGCAAAGTCTGTTCTTATATAGAGTTTTCCACCTTTCTTTAAAACTCTATACGCTTCAAAAGAGAAGTTATCTAAATTTTTAAGATGTTCCAGTACACATTTCGAATATACCTCATCAAAAATACCATCTGCAAATGGCCATTTTTTATTCAAATCACAAACCTTTGTAGTAGTTTCTGTTTTACAAATATCAATTCTTTCAGTACCATATTCTTGGTTTCCACATCCAACATTCAAAATTCTTTTTTCCATTCTCTTAATTTCCCTTTTTTGATCTTTTTAACATTTCTTATGCAATAGAATAAACTTTCCCAATAATATTTCCACTTCAAGTATGCCACTTTTTTAAAAGTAAGAAGATTCAAGGTCCTTAGTATAGAAATGCCAAGTATAGACCAGAAAAAAATAAACTTTTCCTTAATGTTGGAGTTTAAATTTTTAAAATTAAAATAAAAATGGTCTACCTGGTTAACATAACTCATTGTTTTCGCTGGATATCTTTCATTAGTTGATGCCAAATGAACAATTCTTGCTCGGGGAGTAATAATCATAGAATTAGAAATTTTTTTTTGCAATCTGTATGAAAAATCTATATCTTCAGCCACAGTATATCCTAATAAATTCTTATCAAATTTTTGAAAATCAAAAACTTCTTTTTTGTAACACATATTTACCCCCGGAAGCCATTCGGCAAAAATATCTTCTTTTAAAGAGGGGTCATAAGTATTACCATAAGCAGAAATAATATTATATTTATTTTTTTTATAATGTGAAAGAAAAAATATTTTTTGTAAAATTCCATGATATTTTTCTATTTTTACAGAATTTTCTGTCAGAATCATCCCTGCGCAAGCTTTAATAGATGGATTTTTTTTAAAAGTGTTTTTTATTTCTCCAAAATAATCATATTCAATTTTAACATCGTCATCCAAAAAACAAATTATATCAGATTCTTTTGAGGAATTATTAACACCAGTATTCCTAGCGATAGTTATTGAAGGCACATTAGAATAAATATATTTAATTTTATTTTCTTTAAATGAGTTAACAACTTTTTTTGTATTTATGTTCGAGCTTTGATCAATAATGAGTATTTCAACAACTTCATCCAAATATTTTTTAAGACAATTTAGTGTCTTTTTAATATCGTCTGGACGATTGTATGTGGGGATAACAACGCTTAGTTTCATTTTTTTATAACTTCTAGTTCGCAATAAAGAGTATAAGCTGGTATTAAAAATGCAAGAAAAATAGAATGAAATTTTTGTATTTTTTCATTCAAATTAAAAAACCAAGTCAATGGTTTAAGGTATTGGTGAAATATAATTCTTCTTTTTATTATTTTAAATCTTGCCTTTGAGTAATAATTTAGTAAATCATCTGGAGTGAAATAAGTAAATGTAAAATATGAATAAAATTGTTTATGTGTTGGGTCTGCACTAGCCCCGATTCCAGGAGAGATAGGAACTTTAATAATTATTTTAGCTGAATTTTTACTTATTCTCCAAATTTCTTCTAGGGGATCAACTATGCTAGATAAATGCTCAAGAACATTGGCGCAATATATGATTTCAAAACGGTTATCCTCAAATGGCCACGGATATTCATCTAAATTATGAATTACGTCTACATTTGGAAGCTTAACACAATCCAAATTAACGTATCCTCTTTTGGCATCTTTTCCACATCCGATATATAATTTTGTTTTTTTCATTTTATGTTATTCAGAACTTGCAGGGCTCTTAAGCTTTTCGTAATATCCCTGCAGCTGTCCCCTTTGTCCTCTATCTAGTAAATGTCTCACAAGGTCATCATGAAGCTCCTTGGATCTTTCGGCACTGAGGTCTTTTGTCGCAAATGCTGCTCCCCCTTCATAATCTCCTGAAATATTATAAAATTCATCCCACTCATTACTCATTTCAGTTACTCCATATTTTTCTGGATTATCCCAAACATCACATCCAGGAAGCGGAACAAACTGAAATACTGTGAATTTATCTGGGTCTGCTTTCTCCATGAATCTTTTTGTTTCGTCTATTGTTTTTTGTGTTTCTCCTGGAAAGCCAGATACAACATATGCTTTAGTTAGTAGTCCCGCCCTTTTTGCAGTTAAAATTGTCTCCATGTTTTGCTCAACCCTTGTTCTTTTATTCATGGCGTCAAGTATCGTTTGACTACCCGATTCTATTCCAAAGGCTATTTCTTTACAACCTGCTTCGCGAAGTGCCACATATTCCTCATAAGTATTTGTTCCCGAATGGCCATTACATCTGAAGGTCATATTCATATCTTTAAATGCATCGCAAAATTTTGCAAGTCTTTTTGAATTTAGTGTGAAAATATCATCATAAAAAATAAAAGATTTTATTTCATTTTTTCTCTGCATTTCTTCTATCTCTTCAATAACACTCCCGACAGAACGAAATCTTACTTTTGTTCCATGAACATCCTTACAGCAAAATCCACAACTATATGGACATCCTCTTGCGGTTATAAGGGATGCCGCTCTCCCTCCCTCTACCTCACGAGTATAGCTATCCATATCTACAAGATGTCTTGCTGGTAGTGGCAAATCATCAAGATTTTTTATTCTATCAGCAATTATTACTCCATTATTTTGAGCCCCCCCATTATTTATGAAGTCTAAAAAAGCATGTTCACCCTCTCCTTTTAAAACATGGTCGAATTCTGGGTAGGCTAGTGTTTCTTTTGGAAGAGATGTTGGATGTGGTCCTCCAGCAACTATTACAGCCTTTTTGTCTCTTTCTTTTATTGCTTTTGCTATTTTTCTAGCGGTATTTAGAGATGCAGAAAAAATAGTCATACCATAAATATCTGCATCATCAATAGCCTCAGGCCATTCTTCTGGACTCTTTGAGGCCAAGTCAGATATAGAAACATCTATTCCATTATTTTCAAGAGATGCAGCAATATACAAAAGCCCCAATGGAGGATCAAGCCTATCGTCTAATGAAGTTAGCTGTGGTGGATTAATCAAACAGACTTTTCTCATATTAACTGAGTCTGCCTCCCACTCAAAAAACCTTTCCAAAAACTAAAAGAATAAATAAGATTGATAAAAAGATAAATAGGAATTGCTGGAATTAAAAGAAATTTTAATTTTTTCACATTAGATCCTGCAAGAAAAACTGGCAATCCAATTAAGGGGATAGCTTTAAGAATTCCGACATACCAATTGGGCATTTTATTTCCATGAAGTCTGACAAGTGAGCCGAATCCATTACTCAGTTGAAGTTCTTTTTTTATCCTATTTTTCCATGTATGCTTGTGGTAATGAATTACCTTAGCGTCAGGATAAGCGATGTTCCCAATTTTTTTAAATTTTATATACATATCAAAATCTTCTCCAGCTGTAGCAAAATGCTTAGTATCAAACATCCCGGACTCAATTATTGCTGATTTTTTATTTGCACAGCCTTTTTGATCTAATAGGGGGGTAAGGACAGCTTGTTCTTTTGCAGAAAGGATTTTGGCTATAATATCAAATTTATTCCAAAATACAAAAGGAAGTTCAACCTTACTTACAGAGGCAACAACATTTTCATTTTTTAGTGGTTCTACAAGTTTTTTAAGCCAATCATTTGAGGATGGAACACAGTCTTGGTGCAAGCTTACAAGAATATCATATTTGGATTTTTTAAGTCCATAATTAAAAGTACCTCCAAATCCAAGCCCTTCTTCTATCGTAAGTATTTCTATTTCTCCATCATAATCTTGGTTTTTTATTGACTCATAAACCTTTTTAAGAAGATCTTTATCTGGCTTATAAAGAGGGATAATTATAGTAACATCTTTATCTTTTTTCATACTTATTTTTCGCCATTAAGTTTTATAAAGGTTATTGGTGTGCATTTCATATATGAAGATATTAGAACTTACAAATTATTCTGCAGGGGTTTGTGGGGTCTGGCAGAGAGTAAAACAAGAATCAATAGAATTATCCAAATTAGGTCATAATGTAGAAATATTTTCCTCAAATCTAACAAAGGGTTCAGATGAAATAGCAAGTCAAAATGATAGTATAAGAAACATAAAAATAATAAGGCTTCCAACAAGAAAAATAGGTGGAGAGGCTTTTTTAAACTGGAAATTTAAAAAAAAGGCAATTAATTTTAATCCAGATATAATTATAGTTCATAGCTATAGACATCTACATACAACAAGAGCACTAAAGGTAGCAAAACAAACAAATTCCAAAATATTTTTAGTAACACATGCACCTTTTGACAGGAAGGATACAAGGTCTTTTCTCTCAAATTTGATAGTGTTATTTTATGATAAAATAATCGGACCAAATACTCTAAAGAAGTTTAACAAAATAATAGCAATCAGTAAATGGGAAAACACATATTTAGAAAAATTGGGAATAAAAGAAGACAAAATATCATATATACCAAATGGTATTCCAGAAGAATTTTTTTCTATGACCAAGCAAAATGAGGAAAATAAAATGCTTTTTTTGGGAAGAATATCCCCAATAAAAAGTTTAGAGATACTAATAGAGGCAATATCATCAATTAAAGACAAAAAAATAAAGTTAGAGATAGTGGGACCGGCAGAAAAAGAATATCTAGATAAATTAAAAAGTCAAATAAAAAAACTAAATTTAACAAAAAGAGTAATTTTTCTAGATGGAATATATAATTTAAAAGAAAAAATAAAAAAAATAGATTCATCAAAAATTTTTATACTTCCAAGCAAAAGTGAAGGAATGCCACAGGGGCTAATTGAAGCCATGGCAAGAGAAAAAATAGTTTTAGCTAGCAATAATCAGGGCTCAAGGGAATTAATTCAGGAGAATAAAACAGGTTTTTTATTTGAAGTTGGAAATTCAAAAGATTTAATAGAAAAAATAAATTTTATTTTAGAGAAGAATAATAAAGATAAAGTACAAAAAGTAGGGAAAAATACAAAAAAATCAGTTGAAAGGTTTAGGTGGTCAAATATTGTAAAAAAAATTGAGGAATTGTTTTAAGAAAGTATTCACAATAAACAATAAAAACCTAAAAAACTCTTTTTAAAAAATGGAAAAAGAAACAATAGATAGAATAAATTTTAGTTTTGAAAAAGCAATAAATAGCACATCAAATTCTCCACTAATGCCAAAGGCAAAGGATTTTTCATTTATTCCAAAGAAAAAAAATACAGAATCAAAAGAAGTAGTAAGTTTATTTGAAAAAAGAAAAGAGGCGGCAAAAAAGTGGTTAAAAAATAAAGATAATTTCGCACTTTTAAGCATAATAACATTAGCCATAGTAATAAGACTCTATTATTTCTGGTTAACCAAATCTCAGGCATTATGGTGGGATGAGGCAGATTACCTAGCATACGCTAAAACTTTAGCAGGAATGGGAACAAATTGGATAGCAACATCTCAACACAACTCCATATTCTCCTATATTGTTGCATTTTTTTTCAAATTAGGTTTCTCTGAGAGCATAATAAAGTTTATTCTAGAAATAGTTCCATCAGTTTTACTAGTATTTTTAACATATAAAATTTCTGAAAAAATATATAAGGATAAAAAAATAGCAATTATATCTAGTTTTATTATGGCAGTTTTTTGGAATATTTTATTTAATTCAATGCGTTTTCACTTAGGGGCGCCAGCTTTACTATTTGCATTTTTAGCAGTTTATGTTTTTTTTATAGGATATGAAAAAAAAGAAAAAATATTTGGAAAAATAAGTTCAAACTGGGCAATACCAATGGCGGCAATTTTTACAATTATTTCATATGCATTAAGAAGAAATTATGCATTTTTTGGAATATTTTTCTTAGTTTATATGATATCAACAAAAAAAATAACAACATTAGTAAAAGATAAATACAATTGGATAGCATTAGGAATATCCGCAGCACTTTTATTTTTAACAGAGAAATTTATATTTATCTCTTCAGTTGGAGGAGTGGCTTCAGAATACTATCATCCAGAGTTAGCAATTAATTGGGTTCACATTCAATTTTTAACACTATTTTTCCAAGGAGGAACCTTACTTTCAAGTATTTTTTTATGGTTATCTATTTTGGGATTAATCGTGATAGCTTCTAGATTACTATTAACACTAGATTGTATAAGAAAGAAGGACAACATAGAAATAAAATTTGATTTATTTTTAATGATATCTCTAATAATAACTATGGCATACTTTATTTTTGTACAGCGTGATACATCAATTGGAGAAGCAAGGTGGTATTTTCCAATTCTTTTAGCATCCTTAATTTTTGTATCCAAGGGGGCTATTTTTATATCAGATCAGTTTAAAAAATATAACAAGCACCTGTCAATAATTATTTTATTTTTATTAATTATAATTGGAGGATATTACCAAATAGAGCATGCAGATCAAGTAATAAAAGTAAAAATACCAAGTTATGCAGGAATAAGAGATGCTGGACTAAAAATACAGGAGATATCAAGCCCCGAAGATGTAATAATTAGTAGCTCTGTGACACAAGCAGCATATTATTCAGAAAGAACGGTTGTACATTTTTCAGATATAGCAAAATTACATTCAGAAAAAGAATTTGAAGAGACATTAGGTCATTTAGAAGAAAACTCTTCAATAAAATACATAGCCATTTCATTTTCAGAACCAAATAATCCAAAATGGGCAAGAAACGAAGCAGTAGAATATGCAAGAGATGCAAATGGGCAAATCGTCAGATTAAGGTGGGAGGTTCCATTTATGGATACGGTAATTAATTTTCAAACAGGAGAACAAAGAATATTAGAAGAAAAAAGTTATGGAAGTATAACCTTCAAATTAGTCTCAATAGAGCAGGATGTTTTTATCTACGAAATAATAAGAAGTTAAATTTTTTTGCTAAATTTAGAGCTAATAAATGCATAAAAATATGCGACAGTAGTTAACCAAGACATTATCGGATGCATCAGCCATGCGGGCTCACGGTCTCTTACGGCAAGCCTAGTCCCAGTGACAAGTGGGGGTAAAAATAATAGATATCCACCCATAATAAATCCAAGCCTTAATTTATGAGAAAAGCTATTAGGCATCCAGCTAAAATCTCTTCCTTCTTTTTGCTTTCTAAAGTAAACCTTTGCCCACCACACTTTTTTAGAATAAAAATTTCTAATCGAATCTATAATTAAGTGATGAACATGTGCATTTTTTGGAATCCCAATATTACCCATACCATTTTTAACTAAATTATAATTAACATCTGTATCTTGAGTATATCCTCCAATTTTTTCTAAGGTTTTTCTCTTTATCATAAAATAAAATCCACCAGTTATAATAAAGTCATCCAAGGTATTCTTGTAGATAAAATAATCCCCCTTATCTTTAAGTTTTAATTTCTTAAACGCCAAAAGAGCATCAATTGATTTATACGCCGCAACAGGATCAGTCCCAATAAGACTCAAATATCTGTTTGTAAGACTATCTTTTTTTACAACAGCCATACGACAAATACAAAAATTTACTTCTTCATCTGTAATTATTGGTTTAACCATCTGTTTAATCCAATCTTTTTCAACCAATTTATTATCAGAATCAAGAAAAACTACAACCTCCCCACGAGCTTTCTTAAATCCAAGCCATTTACCTCTTCCTTTTCCTTCAGGAAGTTTTTTGGGGTTATGTATAACTCTGGCTCCCATTTTTTTTGCAATTTCTTTGGAATCATCTGTAGATCCACCATCAAGTGCTAATATTTCTACCTTATCCTTTGGGTAGTCCTGATAATTAATACTTCCAAAGCATCTTTTGATATGATCTGGACAATTGTATGTACAAACCACAAAGCTCACTTTTGGCCAACTTAATTCTTTAGTTTTCATTTCTATTTTCTAAAAATTCTTTTAATTTATGTGTAAATCTATTTTGAATAAAATTCTTAAAAAATTTCTTATACATTCCTTCACGAAGATAAAGTCTCTGCTCATTTACTAGATATTTTGTCTGTTCAAATGCATTTGTTTTATAGAATTCTTTAAATAATTTTCTTGTAGGAACTCTTGAAACATTAACATCGTGTCCCAATACTCCAAACCCACCCCAATCCTCAAGTCTGTTGGGAACATCTTTTATTTTACCCTCATCTATGCAAAGTTTAAAATATGGGGTTGCGGGCATTGGTCTATAAAGCTGAATTAGGTTCTCATCCGCAGGAAGTTTTCGCAAATATTTCTTTGTCATTTTTAATTCTTCTTCTGTTTCGGTGGGATGTCCAAAAATATAGGTATTCCTTAAAAAAATTCCTCTTTTCCTTAAGCGTTTTGCAATTTTTATAGCATGATTCAATTCAACAACTTTTCCATTAAATTCCTGAATTCTTTTTGAGCCAGACTCAACCCCAAGCATTATACTTTTACAATTATGTTTTGCAATTAAATCAACTAATTCTGGAGTCATGGTAGAATATCTTGCAGCAGTATTCCACTTCAAATCTTTAACGCCCGAATTTCTAATTGCTTCACAAAATTTATGAGTATATCCAGAAGAAACTAGGTGCAAATCCTCTCCAACATCTAAATAATCAATTTTATTTTTAATTAGTTTCTGAACAACCAAATATTCATCAATTGCTCTTTGGGGCTCAGCGATTCTATAGCATCCCAAAAATTTTTTTACATTTTCATTACTATTATGACAAAATCCACACTTAAACGCACATCCACGAGTGGTACTTATAGGCAAAGAGTTGTGATTTTTATCCGGAAAATATCTATCAATTTCTTCAAGTAAATCCCATGCGGGAAGATGTAGATTTTTAAAGTCAACAGTTTTTTTTTGAGGAGGAAATATTTTTATTTTTCCATTTTGTTTTATTCCAGATCCCAAAACAGTTTTTTTCTTTCCTTCAAAATAAGAAAGTAAGTCCAGAATAGCGATTTCCCCCTCTCCAATACAAACGGCATCGATATATTCATTTTCAAGTGTTTGTTTTGGCAAAATTGTTGGATGAGGCCCACCCCACATAACATTTATCCCATGTTTTTTGGCAATTTTACTAATTAGTAAAGCTCGGGGAATACACGGCCCAGTTAAAACTCGGAGTCCGACAACAAAAGGCTTTTCTTTCAAAAACAGTTTTTCAATTTCATCCTCTTTTACTTCTTTTGCAGAATAGTCTTTAACTATAACATCATATTTATTCCTAATAGCCGAAGCTAAATGCATTAATCCAATTGGAGGATAAAGCACATCCGTACCCGGTTCAATTAAAATTATCTTTTTTTTCATTTTATATTTTTTTTAAATACCCCCAAATCATTCCAAGTCCATAGCCAACATGTATTGTCAAAAAAATCCACGGAAGTATAAAAAAATAAGAGAGATTTTTATTTTTAATACTTTCTATACTAGAGAAGAAAAGACCAAGAATAAGGTACAAATCTAAGGGAATTAACCAAAGTGGAGAATTAAAAATACTCAAAATAAAAAAAACAATAATTCCAACAACAAATAAGCTTGGAACTAAAAAAAATGGTTTTTTCAGGGTTTCAATAAATGATTCTTTTTGTGGGCGAACTTCTCCGTAGGTAAAAATTTGTTTAAAAAGCTCTAAAAAAGAACTTCTTCTTTTGTTATACGTTACAATATCTCCAGAGTAAGCAACTCTCATTTTAGCTTTTTTAGCATCGGATATAAACTTTGGATCCTCGCCGGGATAAATAGTCTCATCAAACCCTATTCTTTCAAAAACACTTTTTTTACAAATTAAGTTAGCGGAAGTTACTTTGGTTTCATCCACATCAAATTCGGTTTTAGAAGAGGTGTATCTATCCCTAACATTTGCAGCGCCAAAAGCAGAAGAAAATGCAATTCCACTAGCTCTCTCAAATAGACCCTCATTTTTAGACGTGAATTGTGGACCACCCACAATATCAATATCGGAATATTTTTTAAAAAAAGAAAGAACATTTTTTTTCCAATTTCTATCAAAGAACGAGTGAGCATTAGTAAAAGCAACCAATTCTGCATCAGACTTTTCTACCCCAATATTTCTATTCCTAGAAGTATTTTTACCATAGATAGAGATTATTTCTTTATCCAATATCCCCTGCTCATTTAAACTATTTTTTGCATAAATTATAGTGTTAGGAGCACAAGGAATTATGACATTTATTTTCATTTTACAGCGCACCAACTCTTATCTTATCTGGCAATTTATCGTATGCCCTAACAATAATTCTAAACGGCGAATTAATAAGTCTAAGTCTAAGAACAGCGGAAAACATTTTTATAGTGTCCCTTAAAATATTAATTTTAGAACCATCTTTATCTTCCCATGCAGTAGCAATTTCTTTGATGCAAAATTTATTTTTTTTCATAAGATAAAGAATATTAATATCAAATGCCCATTCGGTCATAGCAATATGGTCTACGATGCTACCAATAGCTTTACTGGTGAATATCTTTGCGCCACATTGCGTATCTTTATGTGGTAGAAAAACAAGAGAGCGTATAGCAAAATTAAAACCCTTGCTAAAGATTTTTCTTTTTAAGGAATAATTATGTACCGCTCCAGGTTTCCATCTAGATGCGATAATCCCATCATATTTACCAATATTTTCAAAAAGCCTGTAATATTCTTCCGGCCTTGTTGCCATGTCGGCGTCAACAAATCCAATTAAGTCAAACTCATTTTTCAGCGCATATTTAAATCCCTCAGTAACAGCAAATCCCTTGCCTCCACGGACGAATCGTATATATTTTATTTTCTTAAACCTTTTTTGGTATTTTTTAATAACATCTTCAGTATTATCAGTTGTATTATTAATAACAATCAACATTTCATAGTCAAAATCATCATTTATTTTAGAATCAAAATATGTTCCATATTTTTCAAGAGTTGCCCCAATTCTATTTTCCTCGTTATATGCAGGAATAATTATGCATAATTTCATACTAAATCGAACTTTTTTCACTTTAAAGGTTTTTATATCCTATTTTATAGGTTTGCCAAACACTATTAATAGGCTCCCAGTAAGAAATAATGCTGAAGTCAAAATCATTGCCATAGAAAAAAGAACGAGATTCTGATTAAAAGTATAGAGAAGCCCAATCTGAGCCGAACAGAAAATAATAACATGCCACGCTCGTATCTTTTTGTTTATAGATATACCATAAATTAAAACAAGATTTGAAATAGAAATAAGACTAAATGCAATACACAGATTAAGGAGGATGTTTCTAATTTCAAAATATTGACTACCAAATATGATATTTATAAACACATCCTGAAGTCCAACAACAAAGATCGTAGCAATAATACATAAAATAATAATTGCAAAAAACGATTTCATAAAGGAACTTATCGAGTTTCTGCCACTTTCATGCTTTTCAGAGCTAATAGGCAAAAGGACTTTGGCGATAGATATGGTTCCAAGAAATATCATTTTTCCAACAAGGTTGGCAGCCGCATACTGTCCAGCTAGATTAGAGTTAAAAAAACGCTTAGCAAGAATAATATCAATACTCTGAACAAACATAATAGCAATCATTGCAAAAAAGACTGGAGAGGTGTACGAAAGAATATTTGGAATATTTCTATCTTCTTTTTTTGTATAAATAATTTTTTTTAGAGGTAGAAATGAAAAAACAAGGCCAACAACTGCTCCGAGAAGGGTACCAATAATAGCACCATAAACCCTAAACCCAAAATATACTAAAAGTAAGGCAACGGAGAGCTTAATAAAGGCATCAATTACCATATTAATTCCAAGAGAATTAAATTTTTTCATTCCCTGCAAAATTCCCCTAGAGACGGGAGATAAAAATGATGGAAAAATCATAATTCCCATAAGAACAATAAGAGAAAGTTCAACATGGACAAATTCAGAATACCAATAAAATAGAGGAAGGGCTAGAATAAAAACAAGCAAAGATATCAAAAAGCCATTAGATAAAAAACTAATAAGAAGTTTTTTTATCATGCCATATTCATTTTTTACCTTAAATTTTGAAGTATATTTAGATGCGGTTGTTTGAATAATTTCACTAGGAATAGCAATAAAATAAAACAATGAAAACAAAACTGCCAGCACACCATAGTCTTCTGGTCCCAGAGTTTTGGCCATAAGTACTTGATATAAAAAACCCAAAAAATTAAAAATATTAAAAAGGACAAAAAGAGAAAGTCCTCCTCGTATTATTTCACTTTTAAAAAATTTCTTCATTTTAAAAAATAAATCCTCTAAAAATTATAAAAGCTAAAATTATGAGAATAATTTGAAAGAAATTAATTGCTAAGACAACTTCATTTTCTCGAGCACTTCCTTTTATCTTTTTTATAAAATCAATTGCAATATGCTCAATTCCATAATATTTTTTATTTGGTTTTTCGAGTGTCCCATCTGAATTTATTTTCGCAAAGCTTTGAATTTTTAGTTTGCCACGAGATTTCAAGATAACTTCCAAAATATATGGAATAAAAATAAATATAGCAAATTTTTCAATATTCCCAAAAATAGCGGAAATTCCTATAAGTGCACCAACCGAATATGTAAAAACGTCCCCGGGAAAAACATCTGCGGGGTGTTTATTAAAAATAAGAAAAGCGAGGATGCAGGCAACCATTATGATTAAAATAAGACTAAGCCAAGTTGTTCCAGTAAAGAATGTAGCAATAGCTAGTGCGGTCAAAATAATAGCACCCTGACTAGCTTCAAGTCCGTTATATCCAGCGACAAAATTAAATGTGGAAGATGTTGCAACAACCCCAAGAGGAATTAAGAAAAGCGGATAAAAGACGCCAAAACTAATGCCCATCATAGTAGACTCCCCAGCATTAATTACAATTAATGGAATAGCAGCAAAAATTAAAAGAGAGATTCTCACCTTCTTATTTAATCCAATTTTCCAACCCAATAAGTCATCAATCAATCCAACCACTCCTACAATTAAAATAGAAGTCAAAATAGCAAAAATTTCAATTAAATTATCTTGTGATTTAAAATAGAATGTTTTTAGGAAAATATAGGAAAGCACACCAAGTATAAATCCAAGCAAAACCGAAATTCCTCCAGCTTCGGCAACCTCTCTTTTGTTAGGTTTATTCATATCTTTTCCAGTCAATCCAACCCGCTTAGCACTTTTAATCCAAACAGGAGTTACAAGAAGTGTTAATAAAAATCCAAAAAGGACCCCAACAAAAAGTAGGGGTTCCATTAGTTATATTCTCCAGTTTTAGCCAACTTTATTTCAAGATTGGGATAGTCTTTTTCCAAAAATTCTGGATTAATTTCCATGTGATCAGGATAAGAAATTTCCCATATTTTTATTGGACCCTGAAATCCTTGATAGTATACAAAGTCATTATTAAGAACACCTTGGCTCTGAAGGCTTGCGGCAACAGCATTAGGTTCAAGGTATGCTAATTTTACGTACTCACTCTCTTCTCCAAATAAATACCATCTTGCAATTCCAGAATGAATAGTTCTTGGGCTTAGATAAAATGCTGCACCAATACGATTAATATTCGTATCACCATTGGCCTGATTAACCGAAGGATAAATGAATATACCAGCATCAAGTCCACTTTCAAATTCAATTAATTTTCCAGCAATAAAAATATTTTTTAGAGGAATTTCATATTGTTGATTATTGTAAATAAATACTCCAATAGGCTGACCAGCTACACCCGAATCACTCAAACTAACAATAATTCCACCAATTCCAGTTTTTTTCCCAGGCAATAGAATTTCTCTCCCATTTTTATCGACCCAAATAATATCCTCATCTGTTGCAGTCCCTCCCACATATACATATTTAGTAAAGTTTGAGGTTTCAGTAGTCTGTCTTTCATCCATAGAAAAAGAAGTAATCCAAGAAAATCTATCATAATTTTCATCAGCACCAATACTTGAATACGCAGTATATTTTCCAATTTCACTAGAGTCAATTAATAAATGGGTAGCATTATGACTATATAAAAATTCCAAGGCATCCTCTTCACTTGGTCCAGTTAAAACATGTCTTCCCATCAGGTGATTCCAGTAAGTAATAGCATTTCCACCATCTAAAATTGTTGCACGTTCACCAAGAGATTGAACCCAATATCCATAATCCCACCAATGTGCAAATACTGTATTTTCAGCAGTGTTCTCACGAACCCACCCCATGGCATTTTGCCATTGCCATTGATACATGGAAGGGGCAAAATTCTGAGCAGTATTCATGTCATTTTCATAATATGCGTAAAATGTAAATGCGCCAGCAATAGCGACAATCACCATAAAGATACCCAAAAAGATTTTCATTGATTCACCTTTTTCGTTTAAAAATCTTTCAGCAGACTTTACAATTAAAAATCCAACAACTATCGGACAAACTGCAGCAAGAACCATAATAAGTCTAACTGCACCTCTGGCCCCAACAATAGTCATGGATAGAATAACAAAATACAAAATATAAGAGAAACTAAATTTACAAAAAACATCAAAGGTTCCTTTTTTATATCTAATAAGATAATATCTTAAGAACAATCCAAGAAAAACAAGCATTCCACCAAAGTAGACAACGAAACTCAAAAAAGAAGTACCATTTAAAACACTAGCAGAAGAATATTTACTAAAAATAAGCCCAAGTAAAAATAAGGTATATCCAAAAATTAAAACTATTTTTTCTTCTTTTTTCATTTTTTCAATTAATTTTCCAAAAAGAACAATAGACCCAACAAAAAATAGCCAAAAATATAAAGGAAGATTAAATGCAACAGGACCAAAACTATTTTTCCAATCATTAATAAAAAATGGTTGCTTGTTTTCTGCAACAGTTAATCCAAATCTACTAACATCCAATGGGTGGATAACGCTATTAACAACACTACGAACATTATTTGGAATAAATGACATACCAAAGAATAAAGAACTTATAATGACAATAATAATTCCAGCAGCAATTAGTGAAATAACGGGAGAGGGAAGTTTTATTTTTTTCAGAAATTTAGTATTTATCTTAAATAAATCTTTTTTTACTAAAATCAAATCTATTAACAAAATACCAAAAACACCAATAGCTGAAGCAGTACTAGTAGAGGCAATTAGCGCCCCTAGTGTATACCTTCCAGAAAAGGGCATCATAATAAAACAGAAACTAATCATCCATAAAGTATAGGAATATATAATTTTTTCATCAATTTTTCCTAAGATGAATGCAAGAAGAGTGGCTCCAGCAATAGTCATAAATACAAAAGTGGCACCACCCCAAATTAACGCCAATATACCAGTTACAATTCCAGAAAGTACTCCAAAAATAAGACCTTTTTTAAGAGTTTTGGCAGTAAAAGATTCAAGTATAAAGTAGAATGCCATAAAAATAAAGAAAAATGCGGCAGATTCTTTTTCTGGAATTCCTGCAATAGTCCTAGGTAAAAGTGAGGGTGTAACAGCAAAAAGAGCAGTAGAAATGATAGCAATAGAATTTCTTACAACAGAGTTTTCTATGTAAAAAATCTTTCTAGCAAATAAGAAAAATGCAATAACTGTAAGTGCAAACATAAATACCGGAAAAAGAATTGCAGCATATGTGATTGTAACTTCGGTGGGGGCTCCAGGCAAAAGGGATGTCGGAACAAAGGCTAGCAATTTATGAAACCAAACCATCATATAAGATAATAACTTCATTTCAAGAGAAGTATCGTGTCCCAGAGGAAAATTTCTCATCATGTCAATAGAAAACAAGCTGCCATTTTCTGAGATGTATTTTGCCCACCTTAAAAAAAGAAATGGATCTAAATCTGGACCAAGTGTCCATGTTCCAGTTGAAACATCTTTCAGTTTTGAAACGTTTAGCATACGAATATATGTAGCAATAAAAACAATTAAGGCGAGAAGTCCATATGTAATATATTCTTTTTTTGTTTTCAAAAATTTAATAACATTTTTCTTTCTTTCTTCAAGATTTAAATCATCATCTTCATTTTTAGAAATAGAGATTTTTGAAACTGCCTCAGAAATGTCTTCTTCTTTTTCTGCATCATCTTTCGAAATCACCTCTGGAACAGTCTTTAATGTTTCTTCTGAGATATCTGTTTTTGTTTTTAAATCTTCCATGTTATTTACCAATTAACGCCTCCGCACTTTTCTCTTTTGCAAGCTTTTTCTCGCCGCAATAAGGACATATTTTCCCTTCATGATCATTTTCAGATTCAAATTGGTATCCGCAATTTTTGCATGCAAATTTAGGCATGGGTAGAAAAGATTATGTCTGTATATAAGGCTTTTGGCAGATTTTCCCCAACGTATCAACGCGGGAGGCCTTCGCAAAGGTTCTAGTGTCCTGGTGGGTAACATCAGGAGGTGTTTGCATCATTAAAAAAATAATGGAGTAAAGTAAACCTCAATAAATGCAGCAGCAATTAGTATTATTATTGCCATAAAAAGAAGCAAGGCAACATTTTCGATAACCCTTAAAAATCTTTTATCTTTTGGGCCATGCCTAAGAACACTAGCACCAAAAATACCACCAGCAAGTGCAGTAATAAAATAAGCCGTTATTTCGGGGAATCCATGAATCATATATCTAAAAACACCCATAGGAATATCCGATATTTGATATTTCGTAAATATACCAATAGCTGCAGAAATAACGCTAGCATTCCATGCCAAAACAAAAATAGCCCCAGCCCCAAAAATGAGGGAGAATATCAGGGTAAAAATCATAACATAAATATTATTAGTAAATATAGCAAATAGACGAGTAGTATTTGTTGCAGCTCCAGTTCCAGCCGAGTACTGATCAATAGAATATTTAGTAACACAAGAGTCAATATCGTGAGGACTATTAATCATACAATAGGTTTCTATTTGCGCATTAAGCAGATTAGAGTTCCCAAGAACAATATTCCAAAAAGAAAATGCAATAACAAACCCTAAAAACAGCCACATGAATCCATAAATAACATCACTATGAGTCTTCCATATCGCAAAAAGCCCCTCGATTTGCTCATCTTCCTCACTCTCTATCTTAATCATATAATACATATATGGCAAAGAAAACATAACACAAAATGTAACAACAATCATCCCAGAGTATTTTGATAAAGCGGGGTCAGCAGAGAAAAACCAGTGCGTTAAAAGCAAAGAAAGCGTAGCATACAATAGGCCAACAAAAAACATTCTCCATGAACTTTTCTCGGCAGTTTTTGGGTTAATAATCATCTCTATCATTTTTATTATTTATATCAACAATTTACATCTTTTAAACATTTGTTAATTTAGAGAGGCAAGATAAGCATATCGACACTCAACAATAACATTTAAAAACCATAGCTATCAATCTATTATAACTACTTCTTAAAGTATTAAGTTGTAGAGAGAACTAAAATGATATTTATTATAAAAGTAACAACAAATAAGGAAGAACGAGCAGTAGATATGATTGCAGAGAGGGCAATGAAAAAAGATATTGCTATGTTTTCAGTTTCGAGACCTCACGGGCTTAGAGGCTACATTATTCTAGAAGCTAAAGATAGAGAATCTGCCGAAGAAGCAGTTTTTAATTTACCATATGTTAAAGGAATTATTGGAAAAACCATTCAATATGATGAAATTAAAGGAATGATTGAACCAACAGCACTGACAGTGTCTATTAACGAAGGAGATATTGTTGAGATGATTGGTGCAACACTAAAAGGAGAGAAGGGGAAAGTTTTAAGAATAGATAAGCAAAAAGAAGAAGTAGTAGTGAGCTTACTTGGAGCGGTTGTTCCATTACCACTTACAGTTAAATTAGATAACGTAAAAGTTATCAGACGTGAAGGAGACGAAGATGCAGATTAAAATTTTAGCAGACGGAGGGGCAATGAAGCCAGGACCAGCTTTGTCTCAGCAATTGGGTCCAGCAGGTATTAATATAGGACAAGTTATTTCAAAAGTAAACGAAGAAACTGCAAATTTTAAAGGATTAAGCGTCCCAGTAATTCTTGATGTAGATATGGGAACAAAAGATTTTACAATAGAAGTTCTTTCTCCTCCAATGTCAGGACTCCTAAAAAAAGAATTAGGAATCGAAAAGGGCTCCGCAGCACAAAGCAAGCTTCAGATTGCAAATGCGTCAATCGAACAAATAATTAATGTTGCAAATCAAAAATTACCCTCACTTTTATGTCGAGATCTAAAAGCTGCAGTAAAAACAGCAATAGGAACTTGTGTTTCACTAGGAATTTTAATCGAAAATAAACCAGCAAGTGAAGTTGCACATGCCATAGATTGCGGAAAATATGCCAAAGAGATTAGTGAAGTAAAAACAGAAGAATCCCCCGATAAAAGAAGATCACTGGATGAATATTTCGCAAAGCTTCACGGAGCTCAAGAAAAGCAGTTAAGTGAAGAGGCGGCAGAAGCAGAGGCGGCAGCAGAGGCAAAAGAAGCAGCGAAGGCAACCCCAGCAGAAGGAGAGGCAACCCCAGCAGAAGGAGAGGCAACCCCAGAAGCAGAAGCTCCAGCAGCTTGAAAGTAATTTTTTTATTTCGACAAGGAAAAGTTTATTAACAAACAAATTTCTTTTATTTTATACTATATGGGGCTGTGGTGTAGCCTGGTAGCATTGCAGGTTTGGGACCTGTAGACTCCGGTTCAAATCCGGGCAGCCCCATTTAAATTTTTTTAGGATTTGAAGCGTTTACGGTTTGTGTCACGAACTTGTTCGTGATGCAGCGAGTGACTTGCTCACGTTGCCAAATCCGGGCAGCCCCATTTCAATTAAGATTAATATATTAGAATAATATTAGCAAATTTCTACAAATTATCAAGCGGGCTTTTAATCTTAGTTAAATTATTTGTTGCAACGTGCGTGTAAATTTGGGTTGTCTCCAGATTTGAATGCCCGAGTAATTTTTGAATATATCTTATATCAACTCCAGACTCAAGTAAATGTGTAGCAAAACTGTGCCGAAGCATATGTGGAGTAACTTTTTTATCAAGAGATTTTGAGGCATTTCCAATCACTTTTTGAACAGACTTTTTTGAATATTTTCCACCTCTACCCTCAAAAACATAATCAGTATGAAATTTATTATTGCAAAAATAACTCATTAAATCTTTTTCGAGTTTCTCACTAAGAATCGTAATTCTATCCTTTTTGCCTTTCCCTTGCCGAACAGCGATAATATTTCGAGACGGATCAATATCACTTTTCTTTAAATTTATTAATTCCTGCAATCTTAATCCCGACGAATAAAGGAGTTTGATTATGAGTTTGTGTTTCAGGTTTTTTATAGAATCAATCATTAATTTTATTTCCTCTTTGGAAAGAACTTTCGGCAAAGTCTTTTTCTTTTTTGGCAAAGGAATATTTGCAATTGCAAAATCTTTTTCCAAAACATTTCTAATAAAAAAATCAAGAGATGCACGAATGAGCCGAATGGTAGAAACATCATAATTTTTCTCATGAAGTTTTAGAAAATACTCTTTAACAGTCAATTCATCACAGGAAAGCGAACTTGTATCCAAATACGTCAAAAATTTATCAGAATGGTATATGTAGGATTTAGCAGTTTTAGGCGAGAATCCCCTTAAAATAATCAATTCTTTTAACTTTTGAAGAGCTTTATTTTTCCTATCACTCATGACGCAGCCAAGATATCAACAATTAAATAAGTTCGCTTTATGGGGATTTAGCGTTATATTACGCACAACTATGGCATAATAAGTTCATCTAATACCTGTTCAACGAAATTTCTAATTCTCCTAAAATAGACAAGTAAAAAATAGCTAAAATCTCTCTCAGCCATCCCCCGACCACCCGCCCCAGTTACGAGATGCGCGTCAGTCCTTCGGACAAATAGTCAAAACTTTCAGTTTTGAAATTATATTGAAATAATCTTTTTTCCTCCACCCGAACGATAAGTTTTTATATGATGTATTTATTATTTATAATAAGATGAAAGGAAAAACAATTTTGCTAAGCGTTTTAGTTTTATTGATTATGTTTCTAGGATTACCAGTATTCGCCACAGCACAAAGTAGTGGTGGTGGCGGTGGTGGCGGAGGCTCTGGAGGAGGTTCTTCTTTAGGTTTAAGATTTGCTGAGCCATCTGATGGTGCTAATGTGGGTTCACCTTTGAGAGATGTTCTTGTTCAGGTTAGAACAGATGTTAATGCTCATTGCACATTTACTGGACAAGCATGTAATGGGGGAGACTGTAAAGATATAAATTATCGTGAATGTGTTTTTTGTGATTTAGATTCATCATATTTTACTCTTCATAACTCCTATTGGGATAATGTTGAAGGATGGTCTTATGAGGTCAATACAAATTGCAGAGATGAAAGTGGAAATTCTGAATCTGGTTCTGTAACCTTTACTTCAATGGGTGAAGTTTCTGATTCTACTAATCCCGTTATAACATTAGAATCACCAATTAATAATGTAAATCATGTTCCAAATACTTATTTAGAATTTGAAGTTGATGAGTTAGCTCATTGTGAGTATACTTTAGCTTCTGGAAACGGCGCAGGGCATATATCACTTCCAGGTTATCTAAATAATTATAAAAAACTTATGAGTTTAACAGAGGGCAATACTTATACACTAACATTAGAATGTGAAGATTTGAGTGGAAATTCTGCTTCAAAAACAGCTACTTTTGATGTTACATCTGGTTCTTCTTCTGGAGGCGGTGGAGGAGGACAAGGCGGAGGATGTTTTGATACAGATGGTGGAAAAGATCTTTTTGAAAAAGGAATTTCAGCAGGTGTTTATGATAGTTGCATTTCAAAATATGAAATAAATGAAAGATATTGTACAGAAGATAATATTGGTGCAGATTATGTTGGAGAATGTCCTTCAGGATATATTTGTGATGATGGTGCTTGTATAGAAAGTGATGATGACGATAGAGATGATGATACAACTTCAACTACAACTTACTTTAAAAATTGTAATTATATTTGGGATTCATCACCTTACATAGGTCAGAGTGTAAAAATAACAGCAAGTATAAAAGACAATTCAGGATCTGTTGATAGTGATTCTGTTGATGTTAATGTTCTTGAGAGTGTTTTAGGCGGATCTGGTGGAGCTTACCCCATGGATGGAAAAACTTTAGATATTCAAATTATTGAACCTGGCAGTGGAGATGTTGCTGGTGCTGTTGAAATTAAGATTAACTCAAAAGGACCTTCTGAATTAGGTGAAATGTCTTTAGGATTATCTGGAGATAGATGGGGCGCAGGTTTTCCAATATCAAATAGAAACTGTGTTGCTGGGGGCTCCGGTGGTGGAGAATCTGGAGGAGGAAGCTCTTGTGAAAAATATCATGTTTGTGAAGATGGTTCTGAAATCCAATACTGTGAAATTATAAAACAATATGATGATGATGGAAATGTTGTAGGTGCTGGATGTGCTTGTAAACAAAATCCAGAGGAATTATGCACTTCTCCAAGTTCTGGAGGGGGAGGAGGTTCTGGTGGCGGTGAACCAACAGAGATTCCTTCATCAGGTGGTGGTGGAGGTTCAGGAGGTAATAATGAAACTCCTATAATATGCAGTGGTTGTGTTTTAGGAGATAAATGCGTCCCAGTTGGATATAGAACTGATGACAAATATTGCACTATTGATAGTGAAATTGTTGATCAAAAAGGATCAGAAGATTCATGTAATAATAATTTTGAATGTTCAACAAATTTATGTATAGATAGCCAGTGTGTAAGTAGTGGTGTATGGCAAAAATTCTTGAGATGGTTAAGTAGATTATTCGGATAAGAAACTTATTTTCCCCCCCAAAAAAGATTATTTCTATCTTCTTTCTTAAAAAGAAAGAAGCAAAGAATGGCGCGCACCTCAAATTTAATGGATGGCTGAAGCCCACCTGAACTAAGAGAGATTTTAGAAATATTAAGACGGAGAATTAGAAACTCAAGCCACATTGCATTCTCGCCCTATTGGGCTCGGGTCGTTGAACAGGGGATAAAGAGTTCGGCTCTTGCAGAGCCTCTCCCAAATTAATTTCTCAGCCAGCTCGTAAACTCGCGGGAGAAATTAACTTTCCTTATCCCCGATGTTATACGCAATATTACTCGGGTGACAAACCTTAAAGTCTTCAAAAGATTTATATAATAAACTAATCTAATAAACATTATGAAGAAAATAATTCCTATTTCACTAATACTTTTTTCATTTCTACTACTTGGAATTTCATCTGTTTTCGCGTGTTCCATGATGAGTCCTTACATTCAATTGAATGAAGGAACAAATAAATGTTTCATATATCCTGATTATAATTATCAAGAATTAAATATCTCATCTCTTGATGAATCCAATATTGATACTGTCTGCCCTGATTTTTCATTAACAGATTCAGACAAAAAAATAATTCTCGAGATATTAGATCAATATAAATCTGATTACGGATATACTCACATTGAAAAACAAACAGATGAAGAATATTCAGAATTTCAAAAGGAAATGAAAAAAGTAAATACCGCGATATGTGATTGTTCAAAAATAACATTCCATGAAAGAAAAGGAGTTTGGACAATTTATACAAACGATTTCAAAGATTCTTGTTCATTTTCAACTGCTTGTTATCAACCACCTTTTTATTGTCCAAACAGTATGTATTTTTCTCCAATATTATTTTTGATTGGTACAGGAATAATCCTAGTAGGTATTGTTGTTGGAATTATTTTTTTTATTAAAAGACATAAAAGATAGACGGTTCGCCACCCTGCGTCATACTGTCGCTCCGTTTCACTCCGCGATTTTTTCTTGCAGAAAAAACGTATAACAGCGATTATCTGGAATTTTCCTGCTGAAAATTCCCAAATTTCACTTCGTGACACTTCAGATAATCGCGATGTTATTTGCAATTAAGAAAAAAGAAAATTATATATAGTATATTTTTAATTAATAGAATATGGATGAATTAAAAAAAAATAACAACAAACGATATTGTTTTTTTGGTATCTTTGCTGGTTTAGCAATGATAATTATTGCAGGAATTATATTCTTTATTGAAAAAGGTCTAAAAACCTCTGATATAATACAACTTATTACAGGCATACTTATCTTTATTCTTTCAATTATTGGATATTATAAATACAAGTGATTTTCTTTTTTCTCAACTGTCCCTTTGGTCGGTCGGCTTGCAGCCTCCCCAAATAACACAGATTTAATGGTTCGAGCTTGCAGCTCTCTCCCAACTTCTTCGTTCCACTCGAGTCTCGATGGCTACGCCTTCGAGCCTCAGAGGTCACTACGAAGTTCATTAAATCTAGATGTTATGTCTAATTCAAAAGTCGGCTACACAAACTGCTTAATTACGAAAAACTATTAAATAAACCAATTTTACAATACTATATGGAAGATAAAAGATTTCATGGCAAAGCTGGAGAAGAATATGATTTGTTTAAACTGGCTTGTCCTCATTTTGAAGAATTAGAGAATACTTTAGGAAAAATAATCAAAGAACAATTTCAAGACAAAAATAATTCTGAAATTAAAGTTATTGAAATTGGTTGTGGTCCGGGATTTACAACTTTGATTATTTTAGATTCAGATGAAAGAACCAAAATTGTTGCAGTTGATAATGAACTTGTAATGATTAAACAAGCACAAGAAATTCTAAAAGACCCTATTAATAGTGAAAGAGTTCAGTTAGTTGAAAATGATGCTTTAGAATTTCTTAAAAAACAAAGTTCTGATTCTTTTGATGTATTCGCTTCTGGTTTTACATTACATAATTTACCAAAAAATTTTAGAGAAGAAATAATAAAAGAAGTTTACAGAGTTCTAAAACCAGAAGGAATATTTGTAAATGCTGACAAATACGCTCTTGATGACGAATCAGAACATAAACAATCATTAAACTGGCAACTGCAACAATTTAAAGAAAAGTATTCTCAAATTAACCGCCCAGACTTAATTGAAGAATGGACAAATCATTATTTGGAAGACGAGAAGCCAACAGTAATTATGAAGGAATCTGAAGCCATGAAATCAATGAGTAAAATTGGTTTCAAAAATATAAAAATAGTTTTTCGTGAACAAATGGACGCTGTTCTGTTTGCTGAAAAATAACGCCGACTTTTGAACTCTGCGGTTTTTCCTTCGGAAAAATCCTCGGGGACGGGTTGCACCCTTTCGCTTTGCTCACCCAGACATAACAGCGATTATCTGGTTCGGACTTGCAGTCCTCACCCAAATTTCACTTCGCAAAAACTTCTCTAAATCCCGATGTTATAATCAATTAATTTTGTTCCCCTAGAATAAGTTTAATCGCACCATATTTTTCTTTAGCGATTTCTTTTGCCTCTGGAACTAATTCCAATTTATCCCAGCATGTTTTATACTTTTTAATTAA